>RCUT01000151.1_pt1 | contig 38658 bp, 30 predicted proteins | sample 2166171 | NCBI WGS metagenome assembly RCUT01 (sample SAMN09932757, study PRJNA488358) | compost metagenome | isolation source: compost soil in 4-hydroxybenzoic | place: Germany: Experimental Botanical Garden | reverse complement strand
TGAGGCGGATCGAGGCCAGGTCGGCCAGGCTGGCTTCGGCACTGGCTTCGTTGGCATTGAGGGTTTCGCGCAGCTTGCCCCACAGGTCGATTTCCCAGCTGACGCCGAGCTGGGCGTTGTAGGTGTTGCGAATGCCGCTGCTGTTGTTGGACAGGCTCGAGCTGGAGCTGCCGGTGCCCTGGGCCGAGCGGTTCTTGCTGACGCTCAGGTCCAGGCTGGGGAACAGTGCCGCCCGGCTGCTGCGCACCAACGCCTGGGCCTGGCGGTACTGGGCCTCCGATTGCGCCACGGTCTGGTTGCTGCGGTTGAGCTCTTCGACCAGCGCATTCAGCCCGGCATCGCCGTAGATTTCCCACCAGGCGCCGCGGGCGATGGCATCGGACGGCGTGGCCTGGGTCCAGCCTTCGGCATGCTTGAACTGCGCCGTGCTGTTCAGCTCGGGGCGGTGGTAGTCCGGGCTCAGGGTACAGGCACTGAGCAAGGCCACGCACAACCCGGCACCAAGCAGGCGCGAGCCACGGCCACGGGTCAGTGCCTGCAGGGCACGGTGAAGTGGGGTCTGGGCAAAAGTCATAGCGGGGTTTCCAGGGCGGCGTCGGTGCGCACGCCGCGCCAACGGTTGAAACGGTGACGCAGGCGGTCCAGGTACAGGTAGACCACCGGTGTCGTGTAAAGGGTGAGGATCTGGCTGAACACCAGGCCGCCAATGATGGTCAGGCCCAGTGGCTGGCGCATTTCCGCGCCTTCGGCGCGGCTCAGCAGCAGCGGCAAGGCACCGAGGATGGCCGCCAGGGTAGTCATCAGGATCGGCCGCAGGCGCAGCAGGCAGGCCCGGCGGATCGACTCTTCCGGTGTCAGGCCCTGGTGGCGCTCCAGCTGCAAGGCCAGGTCGATCATCAGGATGGCGTTCTTCTTCACCACGCCGATCAGCAGGAACAACCCCAGCAGCGAGATCAGGCTGAACTCGCCGCCGGTGACGTACAGCGCCAGCAAGGCACCGACGCCGGCCGAGGGCAGTGTCGAGAGGATGGTCAGCGGGTGAATGTAGCTTTCGTAGAGGATGCCCAGCACCAGGTAGACCAGCACCAGCGCGCCAAGGATCATCAGCGGCTGGCCTTCCTGGGTCTTGGCGAAGGCATCGGCAGTACCACCAAGCTTGGCGATCACTTCCTCGGGCAAGCCCAGCTTGGCCACCGCGCGCTCCAGCGCCGCCATGGCCTGGTCGGGGCTGTAGCCTTCGGCGACGTCGAAGGCGATGTCTTCCGAGGCGAACTGGCCTTCGTGGCTGACCCGGTCGTTGGCCAGGCTGTTCTCGTAGTGGGCAATGGTCGACAACGGTACGCGGGCACCGTCGGCGGTAATCACCTGTACCTGCTCGAGGGTGCTCGGGTCCCAGGCGTACTTCGGGTTGATCTCCAGCACCACCTGGTACTGGTTGAGGCTGTCGTAGATGGTGGAGATCTGCCGCTGGCTGTAGGCGTTGTTCAGCACCGTGGTGACCATGTCCATGTCGATGCCGAGGCGCTTGGCCTGGTCGCGGTCGACCACCAGGGTAACCTGCTGGGTGCCGGCACCGTCGCGGGCGTCGATGGCAGTCAGCTGCGGCAGTGCACGCAGCGCCGCCACCACTTTCGGGAACCATTCGCGCAGGGCCGTCAGGTCACCGCTCTGCAGGGAGTACAGGTACTGCGAGGAGGTCTGGTCACGGCCCCCGCCGCCCAGTTGCAGGTCCTGGTCGGCCATCAGGAACAGGCGCCCGCCGGGTACCTTGGGCATTTCCTTGCGCAGGCGCTCGATCACCTTCTGCGCGTCGATCTTGCGCTCGTTGATCGGTTTCAGGCGCACCAGCACCATGGCGTTGTTGGTGCCGCTGTTGCCGCCGATGAAGCCGGCAACGCTCTGCACCGCCGGGTCGGCCAGCAAGGCGCGGCGGTAGATTTCCATTTTCGGTTGCATCACGCTGAACGACAGGCCGTCGTCGCCACGGATGAAGCCCATCAGCTGGCCGGTGTCCTGCTGCGGCATCAGCGTCTTGGGCACCACCACGTACAGGGCGATGTTGATGCCGATGGTGGCCAGCAGGCTGATCAGCGTCAGGCGCTTGTGGCGCAAGGCCCAGCCCAGGCTGCGGTCATAGGCATCGACCATGCGCTGGTGCAACTGGTCGCTCCAGCGCTGCAGGCGGTTCTGCTCGGCCTGGTGCGGCTTGAGCCAGCGGGCGCACAGCATCGGCGTGAGGGTCAGCGATACCACCAGCGACACGATGATCGCCGCCGCCAGTGTGATCGAGAACTCCTGGAACAGGTTGCGCACGATGCCGCCCATGAACAGGATGGAGACGAACACCGCCACCAGCGACACGTTCATCGACAGCAAGGTGAAGCCCACTTCCTTGGCCCCCAGGAAGGCCGCCTTCATCGGCGGCTGGCCGTCCTCGATGTGCCGGGAGATGTTCTCCAGCACCACGATGGCGTCGTCCACCACCAGGCCGGTGGCAAGAATAAGCGCCATCAGCGACAGGTTGTTGAGCGAGAACCCGCACAGGTACATGACCGCGAAGGTGCCCACCAGCGACACCGGCACCGCCAGGCTGGGGATCAGCGAGGCCCGCAGGCTGCCGAGGAACAGGTAGACCACCAGGATCACCAGCACCACGGCGATCAGCAGGGTGTGCTCGGCCTCTTTGAGGGTGGCCTTGATCACCGGCGAGCGGTCCATGGCCACGTTCAGTTGCACGCTGGCCGGCAGCAGCGACTGCAGGGCCGGCAGCTGCGCCTTGATCTGGTCGACCGTTTCGATGATGTTGGCGCCGGTCTGGCGGTTGACCACCAGCAGCACCGCGCTCTGGTCATTGAAGAAGCCGCTGTTGTAGCGGTTCTCGACACCGTCGGTGATGGTCGCCACGTCGGACAGGCGCAGGATGGTGCCGTTCTGCTGGCGGATCACCACGGGCTCGTAGTCCTTGGCGCTTTCCAGCTGGTCATTGGCGCGCACCTGCCAGTTGCGCTCGGCGTCCTCGACAAAGCCCATCGGCCGGCGCTGGTTGGCGTTGGACACCGCAGTGCGCACTTCATCCAGCGACAGGCCGTACTGGTTGAGCAATTGCGGCTCGACGGCAATGCGCACCGCCGGCAGCGAACTGCCGCCGATCTGCACCTCCCCTACCCCCGACACCTGGGCCAGGCTCTGCGACAGGATGGTGTCGGCCAGGTCGTACAGCTGGCCTTTCTGCAACACGTCCGAAGTCAGCGACAGCACCATGATCGGTGCCTGCGACGGGTTGATCTTCTTGTAGGTGGGCATGCTGCGCATGCCGCTGGGCAGCAGGTTGCGGGTGGCGTTGATCGCCGCCTGCACCTCGCGCGCCGCACCATCGATGTCGCGGCCCATCTCGAAGCCGATGATCACCCGTGTGGAGCCCTGGTTGGAGCTGCTGGTCAGGGTGGTCACGCCGGCAATGCTGCCCAGCTTGCGCTCCAGCGGCGTGGCCACGGTGGAGGCCATCACTTCCGGGCTGGCGCCGGACAGGTTGGCCGACACCACGATCACCGGGAAGTCCATTTGTGGCAGAGGCGCCACCGGCAGCAGACCGAAGCTGACCCCGCCCAGCAGCATGATCGCCAGGCTCAACAGCATGGTCGCCACCGGGCGACGGATGAAAGGACCGGACAGGTTCATGCCTCGGCCTGCTTCACGTCAGTGGCCGGGCGCCAGCGGCGGGCCAGGCGGTCGAAGTACAGGTAGATGACCGGGGTGGTGAACAACGTCAGCACCTGGCTGACCAGCAACCCGCCGACCATCACCAGGCCCAGCGGCTGGCGCAGTTCGGCGCCGGAACCGGTGGCGAGCATCAGCGGCACGGCGCCGAACAGCGCGGCCAGGGTGGTCATCAGGATCGGCCGGAAGCGCAGCAGCGCCGCCTGGTAGATGGCATCGCGCGGGCTCATGCCCTGCTGGCGCTCGGCCTCGAGGGCGAAGTCGATCATCATGATCGCGTTCTTCTTGACGATGCCGATCAGCAGGATGATGCCGATGATGGCGATCATGCCCAGGTCGTTGCCGCTGATGAGCAAGGCCAGCAAGGCGCCGACCGCTGCCGACGGCAGGGTCGAAAGAATGGTCACCGGGTGGATGTAGCTCTCGTACAGCACGCCCAGCACGATGTACATGGTCACCACCGCCGCCAGAATCAGCAGCAAGGTGCTCGACAGCGATGCCTGGAAGGCCTCCGCCGCGCCCTGGAAGCGGGTCTGCACGCCCAGCGGCATGCCGATGTCCTTTTGCACCTGCTCGATCACCTGCACCGCCTCGCCCAGCGAAGCGCCGTGGGCCAGGTTGAACGACAGGGTCACCGCCGGGAACTGGCCGATGTGGGAAATGGCCAGCTGGGCCTGGCGCTGCTCGATGCGCGCCAGCGCCGACAGGCGCACCTGGCCGCCATCGGTGGCCTTGACGTGGATCGACTCCAGCGCCTGCGGGCCGATCACCGCCGCATCCTGCGACTGCAGCACCACGCGGTACTGGCTGGCCTGGGTGTAGATGGTCGAGATCTGGCGCTGGCCGAAGGCGTCGTACAGGGCGTTGGTGATCTGCGACACGCTGATGCCCAGGCGGCTGGCCATGTCGCGGTCGATCACCAGGTACACCTGCAGGCCCTTGTCCTGCAGGTCGCTGGCCACGTCGGCCAGTTCCGGGCGCTGCTGCAGCGCCTGCACCAGCTTGCCGCTCCACTGCGCCAGCAGGTCGGCGTCCGGCGACGACAGGCTGAACTGGTACTGGGTACGGCTGACCCGGTCTTCGATGCTCAGGTCCTGCACCGGTTGCATGAACAGGCGGATGCCCACCAGCCGGTCAAGTTGCGGCTGCAAGCGGCTGATCACTTCAGTGGCGGTGACATCGCGTTCGCCGTGTGGCTTGAGGTTGATCAGCAGGCGGCCGCTGTTGAGCGTGGCGTTGTCGCCATCAACGCCAATGTAGGACGACAGGCTCTGCACGGCAGGGTCCTGCAGGATCACCTTGCTCAGGGCCTGCTGGCGCTCGCTCATGGCGGCGAACGAGGTCGATTGCGGCGCTTCGGAAATACCCTGGATCACCCCGGTGTCCTGCACCGGGAAGAAGCCCTTGGGCACCACCATGTACAGGAATACGGTGAGCGCCAGGCTGGCCACGGCCACCAGCAGCGTCAGCGGCTGGCGCTTGAGTACCCACTGCAGGGCGCTGCCGTAGTGCCTGATCAGCCAGTCGATCCAGGCGCCACTGGCGCGGTAGAAACGGCCCTGTTCTTCTTCCTTGGGCTCGCGCTTGAGCAGGCGCGCGCACATCATCGGCGTCAGGGTCAGCGACACCACCAGGGAAATCAGGATGGCCACCGCCAGGGTAATGGCGAACTCGCGGAACAGGCGGCCGACCACATCGGCCATGAACAGCAGCGGGATCAGTACCGCAATCAGCGAGAAGGTCAGCGAGATCAGGGTGAAGCCGATTTGCCGGGCGCCCTTGAGCGCAGCCTGCATGGGCGTCTCGCCCTCCTCGATGTGCCGGGAGATGTTCTCCAGCATGACGATGGCGTCGTCGACCACGAAACCGGTGGCGATGGTCAGGGCCATCAGCGTCAGGTTGTTGACCGAGAAGCCGGCCAGGTACATCACGCCGAAGGTGCCGATCAGCGACAATGGCACGGCGATCGACGGAATGAGGGTGGCACTGAAGCGACGCAGGAACACGAACGTGACCATTACCACCAGGGCGATGGCGATCAGCAGTTCGTGCTGCACGTCCTTGACCGCGGCGCGGATGGTCTGGGTGCGGTCGGTGAGCACCGAAACATCCAGGCCGGCCGGCAGGTTGTCGGTGATCGACGGCAGCAGGGCCTTGATACGGTCGACCACTTCGATGACGTTGGCGCCCGGCTGGCGCTGGATGTTCAGCAGCACCGCATGGTTTTCATTGGCCCAGGCAGCCAGGCGCTCGTTCTCCGCGCCGTCGACGATTTCCGCGACGTCCTTCAGGCGCAGCGGTGCACCGTTGTTGTAGGCCAGGATCAGGTTGGCGTATTCCTCAGGGGAGCGCAGCTGGTCGTTGGCATCGAGCATCGACACCCGGGTCGGGCCGTCGAAGTTGCCCTTGGGCTGGTTGACGTTGGAGGCGCCGATCAGGGTGCGTACGTCCTCCAGGTTCAGGCCGTTGGCGGCCAGGGCATCGACGTTGACCTTGATCCGCACCGCCTGGCGCTGGCCACCGGCGATGCTGACCATGCCCACACCGCTGATCTGCGCGAGCTTCTGGGCCACGCGGGTATCGACCAGGTCGTTGAGCTTGGGCAGCGGCATGGTCTTGCTGGAAATGGCCAGGGTCAGCACCGGGGTGTCGGCCGGGTTGACCTTGTTGTACACCGGCGGCGCCGGCAGGTCGCTGGGCAGCAGGTTGCTGGCGGCGTTGATCGCGGCCTGCACCTGTTGCTCGGCAACGTCCATGTTCATGTCGAGGTTGAAGCGCAGGGTCAGCACCGAGGCGCCGCCGGAGCTGGTCGAAGCCATCTGCTCCAGGCCCGGCATCTGGCCGAACTGGCGCTCCAGCGGCGCGGTAACGGCGCTGGTCATGACCTGCGGGCTGGCACCGGGGTACAGGGTCATGACCCGGATGGTCGGGTAATCCACCTGCGGCAGGGCGGAAACCGGCAGCAGCTTGTAGGCGATCAGGCCGGCCAGGACGATGGCCAGCATGCTCAGCGTGGTGGCGACCGGCCGCAGGATGAACAGACGCGAGAGGTTCATGCGCCCGCCTTGCCTGCTGCGCTATCAGGCTGTGCTCTACCGGGCTGCACATCACCAGTGCTTGCCGACCCCTTGGCTTCCTGGCCTTGCAGGTGCTGGCCCGGGGTGGTCGGCACTTGCGAGCTGTCTTCGACCACTTCCACCTTGGTGCCTTCGCGCAGGCGGTCGGTGCCTTCCAGCACCAGGCGGTCGCCGGCCTTCAGGCCTTCGAGGATGACGCTGTTCTCGCCGTCGCTGGCGCCCACCTTGAGCTTGCGCACATTCACCTTGCTCTCGGCGTTGACCACATAGGCGAAGGTGCCGTCGTTGCCGAACTGGATGGCCGCCGCCGGGGCCATGGTCACCTGCTTGAGGGTGTCGGCCAGCAGGCGCACGTTGACGAACTGGTTGGGGAACAGGGCCAGGTCCTTGTTCTCGAAGCGGCCCTTGAACTTGAGGGTGCCGGTGGTGGTGTCGATCTGGTTGTCGATGCTGCCCAGCACGCCGGTGGACTGCAGCTTGCTGTCACTGCGGTCCCAGGCTTCGACCGGCAGGCTGGCGCCGCTGCGGTAGCGTTCCAGCACGGTGCTCAGCTCGGTTTCCGGCAGGGTGAAGGCAACGCTGATCGGCTCGGTCTGGGTGATCACCACCAGCGCGGTGGTGTCGTTGGCCGCCACCAGGTTGCCCAGGTCGAGCTGGCGCAGGCCCACGCGGCCATTGATCGGCGCGCGGATCTGGGTGAAATCGAGGTTCAGGCGGGCGTCGTTGACCTGCGCCTGGTTGGTCTTGACCAGCCCCTGGAACTGCGCCACCTGCGCTTCGGCGGTGTCGAGGGTTTGCTTGGCGATGCTGTCTTCGGCGTACAGGCCTTTATAGCGGGCCAGGTCGACCTGGGCGTTCTTCAGCTGCGCCTGGTTCTGCGCCAGGGTGCCTTCGGCCTGTTGCAGGGCGATGCGGTACGAGCGCGGGTCGATCTCGGCGAGCAGGTCGCCGGCCTTGACCTGCTGGCCTTCCTTGAAGTGGATCTTCACCAGCTCGCCGGCCACGCGGCTGCGCACGTTGACGGTGTTGGTCGCGGTGACTGTGCCCAGGGCCTTGTAGTACAGCGGGAAGTCGCCCACCCGCACCGGCTCGACGCGCACCGGCACCGGGTCGCTGGAGCCGCCGAAGCCCGGGCGACCGCCCATCATGCCCATGCCCTTGCCACCCCGCCCGCCACCGGCTTCTTTAGGCGCAGGTGCCGCTGCGGGCCACAGCCACCAGGCCAGTGCAGCCACCAGCAGCAGGATCAGCAGGCCGACGAGCCAGCGACGGGGGGAACGGGAATTGGACGCTTGCATGGGTTGAACGAACCTTGTTCGGAATGACGACTTGGGGAGGATGAACGATAAGCACTGGCATCGTTTTAGCAAAGGGCCTTTACCAGAGGTTTACCTTTGCCTGACGTTGCCAAGGGGTTGAACTTTAAATGAAAACGGCCCGGAACGCGTTCCGGGCCGTTTACAGGGTGTTGCTTGGAGCAGTGGCGGGCTGAAAGGTTTCGGTTGCCTGTGCCGGCCTCTTCGCGGGCTTGCCCGCTCCCACAGGGATATCACAGCTTTTGAAACCTGTGCCGTACCTGTGGGAGCGGGTTTACCCGCGAAGAGGCCGGTACAGGACTCAGCCGACCTACCCCACAACCCTTACTTCAGCACAGCCAGCGCTGCGTCGTAGTTCGGCTCATCAGCGATTTCGCCAACCAGTTCGCTGTGCAGCACCTTGTCGTTTTCGTCCAGCACCACCACGGCACGGGCAGCCAGGCCGGCCAGCGGGCCATCGGCGATGGCCACGCCGTAGTTTTCGAGGAACTCGCGGCCACGCAGGGTCGACAGGTTCTTCACGTTGTCCAGGCCTTCGGCGCCGCAGAAGCGCGCCTGGGCGAACGGCAGGTCGGCAGAGATGCACAGCACCACGGTGTTGGCCACATCGTTGGCCTGGGCGTTGAACTTGCGCACCGAGGTGGCGCAGGTCGGGGTGTCGACGCTCGGGAAGATGTTCAGCACCTTGCGCTTGCCGGCGTAGTCTTTCAGCGACTTGTCAGCCAGGCCTTCACCTACCAGGGAGAAAGCCGGAGCCTGGGCGCCGGTTTTCGGCAGTTCGCCTTTGACCTGAACCGGGTTGCCTTTGAGAGTCACTTGAGCCATGACGAAATCCTTATGCGGGGTTTGAAAAGGACACTGAGTTAAGCATGAAGGCGGCCGGGTGCCTATGGGGGCAGGTGAAATTGTTCTATTGCCGGACAATTCTTGTGGACAAAAAAATGCCCGGGTGGCGACAAGCGACCCGGGCACTGCTTGTTGCAGGCGGCGTATCAGCCCAGCAGGCCGTATACCACCGAAGTCAGCGCAACCAGGCCGACTACCACCACGAACACGTTGGAGGCAGCACCGCTGTACTTGCGCATGGATGGCACGCGGCGAATGGCGTACATCGGCATCAGGAACAGCAGCACCGCGAGGATCGGGCCACCGAGCGACTCGATCATGCCGAGGATGCTTGGGTTGAGGGTGGCGACGATCCAGCACACCACCAGCATCAGCGCGGCGACCACGCGGTCCAGGACCTTGGCGCTCGGGCGAGCACCGGCCTTGGTGATGATGCCCTTCAGGCCTTCGCTGGCGCCGATGTAGTGGCCGAGGAACGACTTGGCGATGGCCACGAAGGCGATCAGCGGTGCAGCGAACGCGATGGTCGGGTTGCTGAAGTGGTTGGCCAGGTACGACAGGATCGACAGGTTCTGCGCCTTGGCCTCGGCCAGCTGGGCGCTGCTCAGGGTGAGCACGCAGCTGAACACGAAGAACAGCACCATCACCACCATCAGCAGGTGGGCACGACGCAGGATCTGGCCGCTACGCTCATCGGCATGTTCGCCGTAGCGGCGCTTCTGGTCGACGGCAAAGGCGGAGATGATCGGCGAGTGGTTGAACGAGAACACCATCACCGGAATCGCCAGCCACAGGGTGTGCAGGAAGGCCGAGGCCGGCGGCACCTGGGTGGCGCTGTCGAGAATGCCACCGGTCCAGTGCGGCACCAGGTACAGGCCCAGCAACGCCAGCGCAACGATGAACGGGTAGACCAGCAGGCTCATGACCTTGACCGTGGCCTGCTCCCCGCAGCGCACGATGGCCAGCAGACCGAGGATCAGCACGAACGACAGGATGGCCCGTGGCGGCGGCTGCATGTGCAGCTGGTGCTCCATGAAGCTGGACACGGTGTTGGTCAGCGCCACGCTATAGATAAGCAGGATCGGGAAGATCGCGAAGAAGTACAGCACAGTGATCGAGGCGCCGGCGGTAATGCCGAAGTGTTCCTTGACCACTTCGGTGATATCGCCGTCATTGCGCCCGGAAAGGACGAAACGGGTCAGCCCGCGGTGAGCGAAATAGGTCATCGGGAAGGCCAGTATGGCCAGGATCAGCAACGGCCAGAAGCCGCCAAGGCCGGCGTTGATCGGCAGGAACAGGGTTCCGGCGCCGATCGCTGTGCCGAACAGGCCCAGCATCCAGGTGGTGTCGTGACGCGACCAGCTGCCGAGGGTGGCGGGGGTCGATTCTGCAAAGCGTTGTTCAACGCTTGGGGCCTGCTCATTCATTCCGGGTGAAGCTCCACTCGCAAGACTGCAACAGGCTGAGAATGGCGAAATAGACGTTTCGCCCAACTCAACCGAAAAAGGGAGCGCGATTGTGCACGGAAAGGTTGCACTTGCGAAGCCCTTTTCCGAGGAGCGGTTGCACTTGTCTTTACAAGCGGATTGCAACCAGAGGCTGCGTGCAGCCTGATCGCCGGCAAGCCGGCTCCCACACCGACCGCGCAGTGCTTGAGCCTTGCGCTATCTCTGTGGGAGCCGGCTTGCCGGCGAAAGGGCCGCAAAGCGGCCCCGTGCGGTGTTACTTCTGGACGGCGGCGAAGGCTTCGGCAACCCGTTGCAGGTTGGCCGGGCGCAGGCCGGACATGCATACGCGGCCGCTGTCGATCAGGTACACGCCGAACTCGTCACGCAGGCGGCGCACCTGCTCGACGCTGAAGCCGGTGTAGCTGAACATGCCGCGCTGGCGCAGGAAGAACTGGAAGTCCTGGCCTGGCAGCAGCACGGCCAGGGCATCGACCAGCGCCTGACGCATGTCGAGGATACGCTTGCGCATCACTTCGACTTCCTCGGCCCACTGGGCATTGAGGGCGGCATCGCTGAGCACGCCAGCAACCAGCTGGGCGCCGAAGTTGGGCGGGCTGGAGTAGTTGCGGCGCACGGTAGCCTTGAGCTGGCCGAGCACGCTCTGGGCAGTGGCGTCATCGTCGCAGACCACCGACAGGCCGCCGACACGCTCGCCGTACAGCGAGAAGATCTTCGAGAACGAGTTGCTGACCAGGCACGGCACGCCGGCGCGGGCCATTTCGCGGATGGCGTAGGCGTCTTCCACCAGGCCTTCGGCGAAGCCCTGGTAGGCGATGTCGAGGAACGGGATCAGCTGGCGTGCCTTGACCACTTCAACCACCTGTTGCCACTGGTGCTGTTCCAGGTCGGCGCCGGTGGGGTTGTGGCAGCACGGGTGCAGCAGCACCACGCTGTTGGCCGGCAGGGTCTGCAGGGTGGCCAGCATGCCGTCGAAGTCCACGCCACGGGTGGCCTGGTCGAAGTACGGGTAGGTGTGCACCTTGAAGCCGGCGCCTTCGAAGATGGCGCGGTGGTTGTCCCAGGTCGGGTTGCTGACCCAGACTTCGGACTGCGGGAAGTAGCGCTTGAGGAAGTCGGCACCGACCTTGAGGGCGCCGGAACCACCCACGGTCTGCACGGTGGCCACGCGCCCGCCGGTCACGGCTGGGTGATCGGCACCGAACAGCAGTGCCTGGATCGCCTGGCGGTAGCTGGCCAGGCCTTCCATCGGCAGGTACAGCGAGGCTTCGTGGTCCTGGCCGGCGATGCGTTTTTCCACCGCATCCACAGCCGCCAGTTGCGGCACCACGCCGGCCTCATCGTAGTACAGGCCGATACTCAGGTTGACCTTGTCGGCGCGCGGGTCGGCCTTGAAGGTTTCCATCAGCGAGAGGATCGGGTCGCCGGCATAGGCATCGACATGTTTGAACACAGCGTGCAGCTCCTTGGATCAGGACAGTTCGAAAAGGCAGACCTGAGCATACCCGGAGTGTGGGCTCAGGAACATCCACTATTGTGCAAGGTTGTCTATGCAACATTGCATGGCTGGAGATTGGTGCTGACAGCGATGCCCTCATCGCCGGCAAGCCAGCTCCCACAGGTACACCACAGGCCTTGAGGTTTGTGGTGTACCTGTGGGAGCTGGCTTGCCGGCGATAGGGCCGGGTCAGCCAAGCAGCTCTTTCAGGCCTTGCAACTCCTGCTCGGTCACCGCCACCCCCTCCTCCTCGGCCACCTCGCGCTCACGGTAACGCCGCTCGCCCGGCATGCGCGTCAGCCCTACCGCCTGCATCTGCTCGACCAGTTCGCGGCTGCGCTGGGCAAACCGCTCGCCCTCGGCCTTGTTCGGGTCGATGACGATGATCAGCTGCCCGGTCCACGGCGTCTTCGCCCCCGGGTGCCCCGACCAGTCGAACTCCCAGGAGAAATGCCCGCCGGTCAGCGCCGCCGCCAGCAACTCGACCATCATCGACAAGGCCGAGCCCTTGTGCCCGCCAAATGGCAGCAAGGCGCCGCCTTCCAGAATCGCCTTGGGGTCGGTGGTCGGCTCACCATTGGCATCCACCCCCATGCCCTCCGGCAATTGCTGGCCAGCGCGCGCGGCAATCTGCACGTCGCCATGGGCCATGGCGCTGGTGGCCATGTCGAAGACGATCGGGTCATGTTCGGCGCAAGGTGCGGCAAAGGCGATGGGGTTGGTGCCGAACAGCGGCTTGCGGGCGCCGTGCGGCACCACGCAGGTCATGCTGTTGACCACGCTCAGGGCTACCAGGCCTTCGTCGGCGAATGGCTCCACATCCGGCCACAGCGCGGCGAAGTGGTGCGAGTTGTGGATCGCCAGCACGGCGATACCAGCGTTGCGTGCCTTCGCCACCAGAAGTTCACGGGCCGCCGCCAGCGCCGGCTGGGCGAAGCCGCCTGCGGCATCGACGCGAACATAACCGGGCGCCACGTCGCTGACCTTCGGCGTGGCCTGGCCATCGACCCAGCCGCTGGCCAATGTCGAAACATAGCCAGGCATGCGGAACACCCCATGGCTATGGGCACCATCGCGCTGGGCGCTGGCGCAGTTGTAGGCCAGCACCCGGGCCACGCTTTCGCTGCAGCCATGGCGCTGGAAGATGCTCTGCAACAGGCCCTGCAGCTCGGTAAAAGGCACACGCACGACGGTGCTGGTGGAAGGTGCGGACATCTGAAGCTCCTTGTTGGAATTGGAATGGCTACAGCGTTGCAACGACAAAAACTTTCCTGCATGTGACAGCTATCTGTCAAATGTTGACTTGATGACAGAAAACAGCCATTTTCTTTCGCAAGCCTCACCCCTGGAGCCGCAGCATGAGCCAACTGATCAAGCAACGCCTGGAAAACAGCCTCGAAGGGGCCGCTGCTTCGGGCCGCAAGATCGCCAGCTACATGCTCGCCAACCTGCATGAACTGCCGTTCCAGACCTCGGCCAGCATTGCCGTCAAGCTGGGCGTCAGCGAATCCAGCGTCGGCCGTTTCTGCCGCTCATTGGGTTATGCCCATCTCAAGGCGTTGAAGCAAGACCTGCAGAACGACCTGGGCGATGGCCCGTGGCTGGTGGGCGACCGCCTGCAAGATTACCGCCAGAACCAGGACGCCAGCGACAACGCCGGCAGCCTGGAGCTGGAAATCGCCGCCCTGGTGCGCGTACACGAATACCGCCAGAGCCCCGCCTGGCACAATGTGGCGCAACGCCTGGCGAGCAAACCGCGGGTGTTCATCGCCGGCTTCCAGACCGAGCGCGGCATCGCCATGTGCATGAGCCACCTGCTGCAGTACCTGCGCGATGGCGTGCAACTGGTCGACATCAGCGCCGGGCACTTCGGTGAAGTGCTGCTGGGCCGCGCCGAAGACAGCGCCCTGGTGGTGTTCGAGGCGCGCCGTTATTCCCGCCATGCCCTGATGCTGTGCCAGAAGGCGCGCGAGGCTGGCATTGCGGTCACCCTGGTGACCGACACCTTCTGTGACTGGGCCGATGCCAACGCCGACGAGGTGTTCCGCATCCCCACCGAGTTCAATCTGTTCTGGGAATCCACCGCGACCATGCTGTCGTGGGTGCACCTGATGGTCAACGAGGTCTGCAAGAAGCTCGGGCCGGATGTTGAAAAACGCTTGGAAGCAACTGCCGCTCTACATAACGAATTCGTCGGCTACACCTCGTGGTCGACGGGAAAACAACAATAGCAAGAGTGCAATGAGGTGCGAGATGAACAAGACCATGGCCTTGGTGGGTGCGTGCGCCCTGCTGCTGTCGGGTGCCGCCAGTGCCGAAACCCTGCGCTTCGCCACCGAGGGTGCCTACCCGCCCTTCAACTATGTAGACGCCGATAACAAGCTGCACGGCTTCGATATCGACATCACCCATGCCCTGTGCGAACAGATGAAAGTCGAGTGCACGCTGGTGGCCCAGGACTGGGAAGGCATCATCCCGGCGCTGATGGCACGCAAGTACGACGCAGTGGTCGCGTCGATGATCGACACCGAAGAACGGCGCAAGAAAATCGCCTTCACCGACCACTACTACCGCACCCCGCTGACCGTTGCCGTAGCCAAGGACAGCAAGATCAACGACGCCCAGACCAACTTCGACGGCTACACCGTTGGCGCCCAGTCGTCGTCCACCCAGGCCATCTACGCCGAAGACGTCTACGCCAAGGCCGGTGCCGACGTGAAACTGTACCCGACCATGGACGAAGCCAACGCCGACCTGGCCGCCGGCCGCCTGGACGGGGTGATTGCCGATAAATTCCCGCTGCACGAGTGGATGACCAAGAACGGCGGGGATTGCTGCAAGATCCTCGGCGACGTGGCCGACACCAAGGCCGATGCCGCCATTGCCGTGCGCAAGGACGACGAAGCCCTGCGCCAGCGCCTGAACACCGCGCTGCAGCAGATCGTCGCCAACGGTACCTACCAGAAGATCGCCAGCAAGTACTTCGCTTTCGATATCTACAACTGACCTTCAAGGCCTCATTGCCTGACCGGGCCCTATCGCCGGCAAGCCAGCTCCCACAGGTAGCTCACTGACCTGAAGAACAGAGGTGTACCTGTGGGAGCCGGCTTGCCGGCGATGAGGCCGGTAAGGTCAACACAAGGTGTTCGTCATGCTCGATCAATTGTCCTTGCTGTCCTTCGCCAGCGGAGGCTGGGGCCAGGCGCTGCTGGCCGGCGCGCTGGTCACCGTTTCCCTGGCCCTGGCCTGCCTGCCCATCGGCCTGCCGCTGGGCCTGGTGGTCGCCCTTGCAGCACGCTCGCGCAAGCGCTTGCCGCGCGCCTGGGCCACCACCTTCTCCACCGTGTTCCGTGGCCTGCCCGAACTGCTGACGCTGCTGATCATCTATTACGGCTGCCAGATCGCCGCACAGAAGATCCTCGCAGCCATGGGCTACCAGGGTGAGTTCCTGATCAATACCTTCCTCGCCGCGATGATCGCCTTCAGCCTGGTGTTCGCTGCGTTTTCCAGCGAGATCTGGCTGGCAGCCTTCAAGACCCTGCCCAAGGGCCAGCTGGAAGCCTGCTCGGCGCTGGGCCTGAGCAAGCGCACCGGCTTCTTCAAGGTGCTGCTGCCACAACTGACCCGCATCGCCCTGCCCGGCCTGTCCAACAACTGGCTGTCGCTGCTCAAGGACACCTCGCTGGTCTCCACCATCTCGCTGGTCGACCTGATGCGCCAGACCAACCTGGCCGTCAGCGTGACCAAGGAGCCGATGTTCTTCTATGGCGTGGCCTGCCTGGGCTACCTGCTGTTCGCCGCCATTTCCGGGCGCGTGTTCGCCTTCATCGAACGGCGCAGCAACCGCCACCTGCAAGGAGCACGCGCATGAGCTTCGAACAACTGCTGGCGCTGGTCCTCGACCCCGACCTGCTGGACCGCTACGGCCCGCGCTTCCTCGATGGCCTGCTGGTAACGGCCAAGCTGGTGGCGATTTCCTTCAGCCTGGGTGCCGTGCTCGGCCTGTTGCTGGCCTTGGCGCGCATGTCGCGCAGCCTGCTGCTGCAGCGCATGGCCGCCGGCTACGTGTACTTCTTCCGCGGCTCGCCGCTGCTGGCCCAGCTGTTCCTGCTGTACTACGGCCTGGGCTCGCTCAAGGGCTTCTGGCAGGACGTCGGCCTGTGGTGGTTCTTCCGCGAGGCGTGGTTCTGCACCTTGCTGGCGTTCACCCTGAACACCGCCGCCTACCAGGCCGAGATCTTCCGCGGCAGCCTGATGGCCGTCGCCCCCGGCCAGCATGAGGCGGCGCGGGCGCTGAACCTGAAGCGCTCGACCACCTTCTTCAAGGTGATCCTGCCGCAGTCGCTGCTGGTGGCCATCGGCCCGCTGGGCAACGAACTGATCCTGATGATCAAGGCCAGCGCCATTGCCTCGCTGGTGACCATCTACGACCTGATGGGCGTAACCAAACTGGCCTTCTCGCGCAGTTTCGACTTCCAGATCTACCTGTGGGCCGCCGTGCTCTACCTGCTGATCGTCGAACTGGTGCGGCGCCTGCTGAAACACCTGGAAGCCCGCCTGGGCCGCCACCTGAACTGACCGAAGGATACGTTCCATGCATTGCCAGACCCTTGTCCTCGGCGCCGGCATCGTCGGCGTCAGCACCGCGCTGCACCTGCAGGCCCGCGGGCGCCAGGTGATCCTGATCGACCGCGACGAACCGGGCAGCGGCACCAGCCACGGCAACGCCGGGCTGATCGAGCGCTCCAGCGTGATCCCCTATGCCTTCCCGCGGCAACTGGGCGCACTGCTGCGCTACGGCCTGAACCGCCAGCCCGATGTGCGCTACAGCCTGGCGCACCTGCCCAAGGCCGCACCCTGGCTGTGGCGCTACTGGCGCCAGTCGGCCCCCGGGCGCCTGGCCGGGGCCGCCGCCGACATGCTGCCGCTGGTGCAGCGCTGCGTCGAAGAACACGACGCGCTGATCAAAGCCGCCGGCCTTGAAGGGCTGGTGCAGGCCAAAGGCTGGATCGAAGTGTTCCGCGACCCGGCCCTGTTCGAGCAGGCCAAGGCCGACGCCAAGGGCCTGAGCCGTTATGGCCTGCAGTTCGAAATCCTCGAATGCGGGCAGTTGCAGGCCCGCGAGCACCAGCTGGACGCCAGCGTGGTCGGCGGCATCCACTGGCTCGACCCCAAGACCGTGAACAACCCCGGCGCCCTCACCCGCGGCTACGCCACCCTGTTCACGCAGCGCGGCGGGCAATTCCTGCATGGCGATGCGCGCAGCCTGCGCCAGGTCGACGGCCAATGGCGGGTAGAGAGCCGCCGCGGCCCGATCACCGCCAACGAGGTGGTGGCCTGCCTCGGCCCGCAGTCGGCCGACCTGTTCAGCGGCCTGGGCTACCAGATCCCGCTGGCGATCAAGCGTGGCTACCACATGCACTACAGCACCCGTGATGGCGCGCAACTGGAGCATTCCATCTGCGACACCCAGGGCGGCTACGTGCTGGCGCCAATGGCCCGCGGCGTGCGCCTGACCACCGGCATCGAGTTCGACGCCAGCAGCGCGCCGGGCAACCAGATCCAGCTGGGCCGCTGCGAGGCCCTGGCGCGCAAGCTGTTCCCGGCCCTGGGCGAGCGCCTGGACGACACCCCCTGGCTGGGCCGCCGCCCGTGCCTGCCCGACATGCGCCCGGTGATCGGCCCGGCGCCGCGCCACCCGGGGCTGTGGTTCAACTTCGGCCACGCCCACCACGGACTCACCCTGGGCCCGGTCAGCGGCCGGCTGGTGGCCGAACTGGTCACCGGCGAACGCCCCTTCACCGACCCCGCGCCCTACAGCGCGACTCGTTTCGACTGAACCCCTGCGGGAGAACAACAAGATGACCGCACCACTGAGCCTTGCCACCCTTGCCCCCGAACCCGACCCACGCCCGGTGCTGATCCGCATCGAAGGCCTGAACAAGCACTACGGCGCGTTCCACGTGCTGCGCGACATCGACCTGCAGGTGCGCGAAGGCGAACGCATCGTGCTGTGCGGGCCGTCCGGCTCGGGCAAGTCGACCCTGATCCGCTGCATCAACCGCCTGGAAGTGGCCCAGCAGGGCAGCATCAAGGTGGATGGCATCGACCTGGCATCCACCACCCGCGAAGCGGCGCAGGTGCGCAGCGACATCGGCATGGTGTTCCAGCACTTCAACCTGTTCCCGCACATGAGCGTGCTCGACAACTGCCTGCTGGCCCCCACCAGCGTGCGCGGGCTGTCGCGCAAGGACGCCGAGGAGCGGGCGCGCATGTACCTGAGCAAGGTCGGCATCGAAAGCCAGGCGCACAAGTACCCCAGCCAGCTGTCCGGCGGCCAGCAGCAGCGCGTGGCGATTGCCCGGGCGCTGTGCATGAAGCCGCGGATCATGCTGTTCGACGAGCCCACCTCGGCGCTGGACCCGGAGATGGTCGCCGAGGTGCTGGATGTGCTGGTGCAACTGGCCGGCACCGGCATGACCATGCTTTGCGTCACCCATGAAATGGGCTTTGCCCGCCAGGTGGCCGAGCGGGTGCTGTTCCTCGAGGGTGGGCAGATCATCGAAGACAGCCCGCCGCAGGTGTTCTTCAACCAGCCGCGTACCGAGCGGGCCAAGGGGTTCCTGGCGCAGATACTGCACTGATTGAGACCTGTCGCTATTCATGTGGGAGCGGCCTTGTGTCGCGATAGGGCCGCAAAGCGGCCCCCGGCGATCCCTGCTGCGGCATAGATCCTGGGGCTGCTCCGCAGCCCTTTCGCGACACAAGGCCGCTCCCACAAAGACCGTGTTGGCTTGGAGCTAATCATTTATTGCACCGCTGCAAAGACCCAACTGCATCGTTAAATATTATTGACCTTAACCCCCGCCAAACCCACGCCGCCACAGGCCCGCATCGGTTTCAGCCCCCAAAAACCGGTGCATTCCCCGCGTTAAAGCCCTCTTCCGTCGTTTGACATATCGAACGGCTCTGGCAAGCTATCTACAAGCCCCGACCGGAATCGTCGCCTCCGACGAGCCGGCAGTGCTCGGGGCTACAGGTTGCACCCATGGCCCCGCGCCGTGCACCTGCACAACAACGACAGGCCGAACCTGTCCCAAGGTGACATATGTCCAACAGCAACATTGGCAACAAGCAACCCTCCCTGCGCAAACCCGTCGTCCTGATGACCATGGGCAGCCAAGAGCGCAAAGGCCATGACTATCAGGTCATGACCCACAAATACATCACCCCGCTGGTCGAGTTCTCCGATTGCGTCCCGGTGCTGGTGCCCACCTGCTGCGGCACCGAAGACCTGGAGACCTACCTGGACATGGCCGACGGCGTGTACCTGACCGGCGCTGGCAGCAACATCGACCCGGCCCTGTACGGCCAGGAAAACCAGACCCCAGGCAAAGGCCAGGACCAGAACCGCGACCTGTTCGACATTCCGCTGGTCAAGGCGGCGATCAAGCGTGGCCTGCCCATCTTCGGCATCTGCCGTGGCATGCAGGAAATCAACGTGGCCCTGGGTGGCGACATCTACCAGAAGGTATACGCCGAGCCTGGTTTCAACGACCACCGGGAAAACCCCGAAGACCCGGTCGAGGTGCAGTACGCCCAGGTGCATGGGGTGAAGATCAAGCCGGGCAGCTGGCTGCGTGACACCCTGGGTACCGACGAGATTCGCGTCAACTCGCTGCATGGCCAAGGCCTGCACAAGCTCGGCGCCGGCATCGAGGCCATCGCCCACGCCGAAGACGGCCTGGTCGAGGCGATCCATGCCCCGAGCATCTCGCCGTTCCTGTTCGCCGTGCAGTGGCACCCGGAGTGGCAAGCGGCGAAGAACCCTGATTCGATCAAGATCTTCCAGGCTTTCGGCGACGCTTGCCGGGCCCAGGTACGCAAGGCGCAGATCAAGCGCCAGCACGCTGCCTGACCTTCAGTTTCCTCTGCTTTGATCGCGGGGCGGCGCAAGGCCGCCCCCGTTTCCCCGGTCACCCTCTGCTGGTCCCAGAACACTTCCCGTGGAAACGGGCGGCGGGCTTGTGCCTGTCTCCGCGATCGTTTTTTTCCTACCCCATCAAGAGATACGATGACTGATCGCGATGGATCTGCCATCTGCGTCTCGTGCATCTGTTGTTGTCGCCTGTTCTGGCCTCTTCGCGGGTAAACCCGCTCCCACAGGGATCTCCGCAAATTTCAAGCGCGACGCGGTCCCTGTGGGAGCGGGTTTACCCGCGAAGAGGCCGGCACAGGCAATAACACTCCTTCCGCCCCTCCACAAAAAAATCTCCCAAAGGGACTAGTCATCGTACAAGTTGTACGATAACTTACCTCCAACGCAAAACAACACCCTTCACCCAAGCGCCACAGGATGCCAACAACAATGACTCCACAAGAACTCAAATCCATCCTCTCCCACGGCCTGCTGTCTTTCCCGGTCACCGACTTCAACGCCCAGGGCGACTTCAACCCGGCTGGCTACGTCAAGCGCCTGGAATGGCTGGCCCCGTACGGCGCCAGCGCCCTGTTCGCCGCCGGCGGCACCGGTGAGTTCTTCTCCCTGGCCGCCAGCGAATACAGCCAGGTGATCAAGACCGCCGTCGACACCTGCGCCAAGTCGGTACCTATCCTCGCCGGCGTCGGTGGCTCCACCCGCCAGGCCATCGAATACGCGCAAGAAGCCGAGCGCCTGGGTGCCAAGGGCCTGCTGCTGCTGCCGCACTACCTGACCGAAGCCAGCCAGGACGGCGTCGCCGCCCACGTCGAAGCGGTGTGCAAATCGGTAAACATCGGTGTGGTGGTGTACAACCGCAACGTCTGCCGCCTGAACGCCGACCTGCTGGAAAAACTGGCCGAGCGCTGCCCGAACCTGATCGGCTACAAGGACGGCCTGGGTGACATCGAGCTGATGGTGTCGATCCGTCGCCGCCTGGGCGAGCGCTTCAGCTACCTGGGTGGCCTGCCGACCGCCGAAGTGTATGCTGCCGCCTACAAGGCCCTGGGCGTGCCGGTGTACTCCTCCGCCGTGTTCAACTTCGTGCCGAAGACCGCCATGGACTTCTACAACGCCATCGCCCGTGACGACCACGCCACCGTGGCCAAGCTGATCGACGATTTCTTCCTGCCGTACCTGGACATCCGCAACCGCAAGGCCGGCTACGCCGTGAGCATCGTCAAGGCCGGCGCCAGGATCGCCGGTTACGACGCCGGCCCGGTGCGTACTCCGCTTACCGACCTCACCGCCGACGAGTACGAAAAACTCGCCGCGCTGATGGACAAGATGGGCCCGCAATAAGCGCCGCCCGCGGCCTGCCAGATGCCGCGCCCGGAGTGGGCCAGCCCCACTCCGGTTACAATTCGTGAGCCCGCACAAAAATAACTAGTGGGAGTATTGCCAGCATGCAAGCGACTAAAAAGACGCATGTGCGCTACCTGATCCTGTTCATGCTGTTTCTGGTGACCACGATCAACTATGCCGACCGCGCTACCATTGCTATCGCAGGCTCCAGCCTGCAGAAAGACCTCGGCATTGACGCCGTAACCCTCGGTTATATCTTTTCCGCCTTCGGATGGGCTTACGTGGCTGGCCAGATTCCTGGTGGCTGGCTGCTCGATCGCTTCGGTTCCAAGAACGTCTACGCCTTCAGCATCTTCACCTGGTCGCTGTTCACCCTGCTGCAGGGCTTTGTCGGTGGCCTGCCGGTGGCCTGGGCGGTGGTGACGCTGTTCACCCTGCGCTTTTTGGTCGGTTTTGCCGAAGCGCCTTCGTTCCCGGGCAACGCGCGCATCGTCGCGGCCTGGTTCCCGACCCAGGAACGCGGCACCGCCTCGGCCATCTTCAACTCGGCGCAGTACTTCGCCACCGCACTGTTCGCACCGATCATGGGCTGGATCGTGTTCAGCTTCGGCTGGGAGCACGTGTTCGTGGTCATGGGCGCACTGGGCATCGTGTTCTCCATGGTGTGGCTGAAGACCATCTACAACCCGCGCCAACACCCACGCATCAGCCCAAGCGAGCTCGAACACATCGAGCAGAACGGCGGCCTGGTGGACATGGACCAGAAGCGCGGCAACGACGGCCCGAAATGGGGCTACATCAAGCAACTGCTGACCAGCCGCATGCTGCTGGGCGTGTACCTGGGCCAGTACTGCATCAACGCCATCACCTACTTCTTCCTCACCTGGTTCCCGGTGTACCTGGTGCAGGAGCGCGGCATGACCATCCTCAAGGCCGGCTTCATCGCCTCGCTGCCGGCGGTCTGCGGCTTCATCGGTGGTGTGCTGGGCGGGGTGATCTCCGACTGGCTGCTGCGCCGCGGCAACTCGCTGACCTTCTCGCGCAAGCTGCCGATCGTCTGCGGCCTGCTGCTGTCGACCACCATGGTGTTCTGCAACTACGTCGACGCCGAGTGGATGGTGGTCGGTTTCATGACCCTGGCGTTCTTCGGCAAAGGCATCGGCGCGCTGGGCTGGGCGGTGGTCGCCGACACCTCGCCGAAACAGATCGCCGGGCTGTCGGGCGGGCTGTTCAACACCTTCGGCAACATCGCCTCGATCACCACGCCGATCGTCATTGGCTACATCATCAGCGCCACCGGCTCGTTCAAGTGGGCCCTGGTGTATGTCGGCGCCAACGCCCTGGTGGCGGTGTTCAGCTACCTGGTGATCGTCGGCCCGATCAAGCGCATCGAGCTGCGTGAAAGCCCAAAGCCTGACGCCGAGCCAGCGGCCGGCAGCGAACTGGCCGGCTCGCGCCACTGAGTGAACACGCCCGCGTCGGCCACCCCCGCCGCGGGCGGATGTACAAAAGCCTGAGAACCTGACAAGTAGGGCCCGAACATGCAGTTGATCGAACATTCCGACTCGCCCCGCTACGTCCGCCTGCACGACGACGACAATGTCGTGGTGGTGGTCAACGATGGCGGCCTGGGCGAAGGCGCCCGCTTCGCCGACGGCCTGACCCTGATCGAGGGCGTGCCACAGAGCCACAAGGTAGCCACCGTGGCCATCGCCAAGGGCGAACCGGTGCGCCGCTACGGGCAGATCATCGGCTACGCGCTGGAAGACCTGCGCCAGGGCAGCTGGGTGCAGGAAAGCCAGCTGGCCATGCCGGCCGCGCCGGAGCTGGACAGCCTGCCACGCTGCGACGCCGTCCCGCAGCCGCTGCCGCCGCTCGAAGGCTTCACCTTCGAAGGCTACCGCAACGCCGACGGCACCGTCGGCACCCGCAACATCCTTGGTATCACCACCACCGTGCAGTGCGTGACCGGCGTGCTGGAGCATGCGGTCAAGCGCATTCGCAGCGAACTGCTGCCCAAGTACCCCAACGTCGATGACGTGGTGGCCATCACCCACAGCTATGGCTGCGGCGTGGCGATCAACGCGCGCGATGCCTACATCCCGATCCGCACGGTGCGCAACCTGGCGCGCAACCCCAACCTGGGCGGCGAGGCCCTGGTCATCAGCCTGGGCTGCGAAAAGCTGCAGGCCGGCCAGGTGATGCACGACAACGACCCGTCGGTGGACCTCAGCGACCCATGGCTGTACCGCCTGCAGGACGCCAGCCTGGGCTTTGTGGAAATGATCGAACAGATCATGGAACTGGCCGAAACCCGCCTGAAGAAACTCGACCAGCGCCGCCGCGAAAGCGTGCCGGCCAGCGAACTGATCCTGGGTATGCAGTGCGGGGGCAGCGATGCCTTCTCGGGCATCACCGCCAACCCGGCGCTGGGCTACGCCGCCGACCTGCTGGTACGCGCTGGCGCCACCGTGCTGTTCTCGGAAGTGACCGAAGTGCGCGACGCCATCTACATGCTCACCTCGCGGGCGGAAAACCAGGAGGTCGCAGACGCCCTGGTGCGCGAAATGGACTGGTACGACCGCTACCTGCAGCAAGGCGCCGCCGACCGCAGCGCCAACACCACGCCGGGCAACAAGAAAGGCGGCCTGTCGAATATCGTCGAGAAGTCGCTGGGGTCGATCGTCAAGTCCGGTAGCGGCGCCATCCAGGGCGTGCTCGGCCCGGGCGAGCGGGTCAACCGCAAAGGCCTGATCTTCTGCGCCACCCCGGCCAGCGACTTTGTCTGCGGCACCCTGCAACTGGCTGCCGGCATGAACCTGCATGTGTTCACCACCGGCCGCGGCACCCCGTACGGCCTGGCCATGGCGCCAGTGGTCAAGGTATGCACCCGCAGCGAGCTGGCCCAACGCTGGCCCGACCTGATCGACATCGACGCCGGGCGCATCGCCAGCGGCCGCTCGACCATCGAGGAGCTGGGCTGGGAGCTGTTCCACTACTACCTGGACGTGGCCAGCGGCCGCAAGCAGACCTGGGCCGAACAGCATCGCCTGCACAACGACATCACCCTGTTCAACCCGGCACCGATTACCTGATGCCAAGGGCTTGCCCAACTCAACATTGCAACGCGGTCCCTGTGGGAGCGGGTTCACCCGCGAACACCGGCAAAGCCGGTGCCATACACCGAGTTGCCTGCTTCGCGGGTGAACCCGCTCCCACAGGGTCCGAGCAAACGCCTCAAGCACGTTCTCTTCCCTCACTACTCTCTACAGGAGCACCCCATGCCTGAAATCCTCGGCCACAACTTCATCGCCGGCCAGCGCAGCGCCGCTGGCCCACAGCGCCTGCAGAGCCTGGACGCCAGCACCGGCGAGGCCCTGCCCTACAGCTTCGCCCAGGCCACCGAAAGCGAAGTGGACCAGGCCGCCAAGGCCGCGGCCGCCGCCTTCGCCGAATTCCGCCAGCTGGCCCCGGCGCGGCGCGCCGAATTCCTCGACGCCATCGCCGCCGAGCTGGACGAACTGGACGACGCCTTCGTCGCCATCGTCTGCCGTGAAACCGCCCTGCCCCCCGCCCGTATCCAGGGCGAGCGCGGCCGCACCAGCGGCCAGATGCGCCTGTTCGCCCAGGTGCTGCGCCGTGGTGACTTCCTCGGTGCACGCATCGACCTGGCCCTGCCCGAGCGCCAGCCCCTGCCACGCGTGGACCTGCGCCAGATGCGCATCGGCGTCGGCCCGGTCGCCGTGTTCGGCGCCAGCAACTTCCCGTTGGCCTTCTCCACCGCCGGTGGCGATACCGCTGCGGCCCTGGCCGCCGGTTGCCCGGTGGTGTTCAAGGCACACAGCGGCCACATGGCCACCGCCGACCTGGTCGGCTGCGCCATCCAGCGCGCCGCCGAGCGCACCGGCATGCCCAAGGGCGTGTTCAACATGGTGTTCGGTGGCGGCGTCGGTGAGTGGCTGGTCAAGCACCCAGCCATCCAGGCCGTCGGCTTCACCGGCTCGCTGAAAGGCGGAGACGCCCTGTGCCGCATGGCCGCCGAGCGCCCGCAGCCGATCCCGGTGTTCGCCGAGATGTCCAGCATCAACCCGGTCATCATCCTGCCGGGCGCCCTGGCCAAGCGTGGCGAAGCCATCGCCCGAGAGCTGGCCGGCTCGGTGTGCCTGGGCGCTGGCCAGTTCTGCACCAACCCGGGCCTGGTGATCGGCCTGCAGTCGCCGCAGTACAGCCAACTGCTGGCCGAGCTTGGCCAGCACCTGAGCCAGCAGGCCGGCCAGACCATGCTCAACGCCGGTGGCCTGCGCAGCTACGTCGGTGGCCTGGAGCACCTGCACGCCCATGCCGGTATCGAGCACCTGGCCGGCCAGGCGCAGGCAGGCAGCCAGGCGCGCGCCCAGCTGTTCAAGGCCGATGCCCGCCTGCTGGTGGAATCTGACCCGCTGCTGCAGGAAGAAGTGTTCGGCCCGACCACCGTTGCCGTGGAAGTGCAGGACAACGACCAGTTGCGCGCTGCCCTGCTCGGCCTGCGCGGCCAGCTGACCGCGACCCTGATCGGCGAGCCGGAAGACCTGCAGGCCTTCGCCTGGCTGGTGCCGCTACTGGAGGAGAAAGTCGGGCGGATCCTGATCAACGGCTACCCGACCGGTGTCGAGGTGTGTGATGCGATGGTGCACGGCGGGCCTTACCCGGCCACTTCGGATGCCCGCGGCACGTCGGTCGGCACCCTGGCCATCGACCGTTTCCTGCGCCCGGTGTGCTACCAGAACTACCCGCAGGCGCTGTTGCCTGAGGCACTGCGCGACGGCAACCCGCTGGGGCTGCGCCGGCTGGTGAATGGCCAGTGGAGTGAAGGAGCAATCTGACTGATTGCCTGAAACAGGAAAGCCCCGCGCATGGCGGGGCTTTTCTTTTGCCTGTACCGGCCTCTTCGCGGGTAAACCCGCTCCTACAGGGACCGCGCCGTACTTACAGGTAATGGATAACCTTGTGGGAGCGGGTTTACCCGCGAAGAGGCCCGGTCAGGCAACAGAGAAGCCTCAGGCCCCCTGCGCCTCGGCCTCTGCATGCGCCTGGCGCAAGCGCTCGCGGCTGTTGCTCAGGTGCATGCGCATGGCCATCTTCGCCCCTTCGCTATCACGCCGGGCGATGGCTTCGTAGATCGCCTCGTGCTCATGCATCAGCCGGCTCATGTAGTGCGCCTGGTCATCATGGGCCAGCCGCGCCGAATTCAACCGGGTACGCGGGATGATGCTGGTGCCCAGGTGGTTGATGATGTCGGCGAAGTAGTGGTTGCCGCTGGCCTGGGCAATGCGCAGGTGGAACTGGAAATCCGCCGACACCGCATCCGTGGCGTGGGCAGCCCCTTCGTTGAGTTCGTCCAGCGCCGCACGCATGCCGGCCAGCTCTTCATCGCTGCGCCGCTGCGCCGCCAGGCCCGCCGATTCGATCTCCAGGGCAATGCGCAACTCCAGCACCGCCAACACTTCGCGCAGGGTGACCACGGTCGCCGGGTCGATACGGAAACCACCCGTGGCTGGCGCGTCCAGCACGAAGGTGCCAATGCCGTGGCGGGTCTCGACCTGCCCGGCGGCCTGCAGCCGCGAGATCGCTTCACGCACCACCGTGCGGCTGACACCCTCTTCGGCCATGATCTGCGATTCGGTCGGCAGCTTGTCGCCGCGCTTGAGCTGGCCGCTGCGAATGCGCTCGGTCAGCACCGTGACCAGTTCCTGGGCCAGACTGCGCGGCTTGCGCCGGGTCCTTGCCTGTACCTGCTGCTCTGTCATTGCCCTGTATTTCACCTTGAAAGACAGCGCTCATCATAGCGCAAGCAGTTGTACGATCACATACACGCAGTGCGGTATTTATTCGCTGGTTTGCACGCCACCAGTCGATTGCGAGCGACCATGGTCTGACGGCAAATTGCTGGCCCCCAGCACCTGCTTGTGAAGGCAAACTTCGTTTTCCTTCAGATGCTTAGGACAGCAACATGCGAGTACTTCTAGCAACGATGGCCGGCTGCCTGCTGGCCACGCTCGCTTTCGGCGCCCAGGCCCGGGCGCTGAGCCAGAACGATCGCCACACCTGCGGCTGGGGTGCGCAGATAGCCGCCGAGGCCCAGCAGGCCAAGCTTTCCGGGGTAACCCTGTATGCCACGCGCAAGAAGCTGCAGGCGCGCAAATTCCCCAAACCGTGGATGCGCATGACCGCCTTCGGCATTACCGAACAAACCTACAACAGCCGCTCGCGGCTCAAGCCTGCAGCGATCAAGCAGACCTATTACGAGCAATGCGTGCAGCATGCTGTAGCAAGGCGATAACGATTGCCCGCGTACCCTGTGGGAGCGGCTTTAGCCGCGAAGAATCCAACGCGGTGCATGGCACCGGCTACGCCGGTGTTCGCGGCTAAAGCCGCTCCCACAGGGTCCCTGCTAATTCAATTAGTTATGTGCAATTCTATAGCCGCCATGGTGCGCCGGCCTCGAAGCGTGCTTCCAGCCACGCCTTGAAAGCCACCAGGGCGGCAGTGTTGAGGCGCGCGGTCGGCCGTACCAGGTAAATGCCTGCCGCCACATCCAGCTGCCATTGCGGCAGCACCCGCACCAAGCGCCCGGCGGCGAGGTCCTCGCCCATCAGCCAGTCCCCTCCCGCCAGGATGCCAACGCCACGCCGCGCCGCCTCCAGCAGGGCTTCGTTGTCATTGCTGCGCAGGCTGCCGGCAACCTTGACACTCACCTGCTGCCCGCCACTCATCAGTCGCCATTCGGGGAAGCTTCGCAAACCGCTGAAACCCAAGCAGTCATGCCCGGCAAGATCCTCCGGCTGCACGGGTGCGCCATGCCGGGCCAGGTACTCGGGCGACGCACACAGGATGCGCAGGTGATCGCACAGTTTCCTGGCCACCAGGCGGTTGTCAGCCAGCTCGCCAATGCGGATGGCGGCGTCGAAACCCTCGCCGATCAGGTCGACGAAACGATCGGCATACTCGGCCTCCACCATCACCTGCGGGTAGGCCAGCACGAAATCGGCCAGCATCCCGCTCAGCCAGCGCCGGCCCATGGCTGCCGGCAATGCCAGGCGCAGGCGCCCACGTACCGTCGCCGCCCCTTCGGCCGCTTCCTGTTCGGCCTCGGCGATCAGCCGGTTGGCCTCGCGCACCTTGGCCACCAGCCGCTCGCCTTCATCGGTAAAGCGCAGTTGCCGCGTGCTGCGCTCAACCAGGCGAATGCCCAGGCGCACCTCCAGTGCACTCAGGCGCTTCGACAGCACCGTGGGGTGGCGCTCCAGCTGTCGCCCGGCAGCGGCAAACGAGCCCTGCTCGTGCAGCGCCAGCAAGGTGGCAAGTTCATCGGCGCGGCGGCTGTCGAAGGCATCCATGGCAAGGCTCGGCACAAGGCAGTAGGGGTGGAAGTCGGGTATCAGGCAGTAAGGACCAGCGCGCCCTCCGACTGCCCTTGCTCCAGGTCCCCGTGGGCCCTGGCCGCTTCGGCCAGCGGGTAGGCACGCCAGACCCGAGGCTGGATGATACCCTCGGCGACCGCCGCCAGCACATCGGCGGCGCGCTGCTGGTACTCTTCGACCGTGCGGGTGTGTGCCGCCAGCGAGGGCCGGGTCAGGTACAGCGAGCCCTTGGCGTTGAGCGTGGCAACCTCGATGGCCGCCGGCGCGCCGGAGGTGCCGCCGAACGACACCAGCAAGCCACGCACCCGCAGGCTGTCCAGCGAGGCTTGCAGCGACACCTTGCCGACACAGTCATAGGCCACGTCCACGCCCTGGCCCTGGGTCAGCTCACGCACCTGGCCGGCCAAGGTTGCCGCGTCGAACACCAGCACATGGTGGCAACCCGCTGCCTGCGCCCTTGCCACACTCTGCGGGCGTGATACCACGCCGATCACCGTCGCCCCCAGGTGCCGCGCCCAGGGCGCCATCAGCTGGCCCAAGGCACCGGCGGCTCCGTACAACAACACTTGGCTACCCGGGCCCACGGCATAGGTGGTCTTCAGCAGGTACTGCGCCGTGATGCCCTTGAACAGCACGGCGGCAGCGGCCTGGTCATCCAGCTGCGGCGGCAGCTTGATCAGGCGCTCGGCCGGGTACAGGCGGCCGCTGGCGTAACCGCCAACCGGGCCCATGGCATAGGCGACCCGGTCGCCCACCTGTACGTCATGTACCCCATCGCCGACGGCAGCGACCCGCCCAGCCCCTTCCAGCCCCAGCCCGGAAGGCAAGTCCAGAGGGGCACCGCCCTTGCGCTGCAACAGGTCGAGCGGGTTGACCCCCATGGCCGTCTGTTCCAGCCAGACCTGGCCGGGCCCTGGGGCTTGTGCTTGCAAGTGTTCAAGCTGCATGACATCGGCAGTGCCGGTGCTGTTGAGAACGATGCGGGTAGCCATGATCGAATCCTGTTGGATGGGTGTTCGAGTCAGGCTAATCAGGCGGGGAAAGTTGAACAATCAGGCGGGATGCAGATGATTTCTGCACCCCTTGCAGCAATTCGCTCAGTGCCTCAGCACCCGGTCAGCGCTACAGGCCGACGCTCGCCGGCAAAGAACAGCGGACGCAGGCGCACGCCGATCAGGTTGCCGGCATAGGCCGCCACCAGCCACAGCCAGCCGTGCACGCTACCCGAGGCGATGCCACTGAAGTACGCGCCGATGTTGCAGCCATAGGCCAGACGCGAACCATAGCCCAGCAGCAGGCCACCGATCACGGCGGCCACCAGCGACGCCAGCGGGATCTTCAGGCTTGGCGCAAAGCGGCCGGCAAGGCCTGCCGCCAGCAGCGCACCCAGCACGATCCCCAGGTCCATCACCGTGGTGATGTCCTGCCACAGCGGCGAGGCCAGGGCCTTGGCATTGGCCGGCGCCTGCCAGAACACCCAGCTGCCGACATCCACACCCAGGCCATCGAGGGCCTTGGCCCCCCACAAGGCGAAGGCCGAGGTAATACCCCACGGCCGCCCCGCCAGGGCCAAAGTGGCGTAGTTCAGCAAGGCCAGGGCGATGGCACCCCACAGCAACGGCCAGGGGCCGCGCAGGAAGCGGCGCAAGCCCTGGTGTTCGCTGCCGGTAGGCGCTTCCAGCGCGCCGTGCCGGCGTTTTTCCAGCACCACGGTGGCCCAGCCGATCAGCCCGAACACCGCCAGGCTGGCCAGCAGCGCCGGCCCCACACCCCAAGCCTGCACGATCGAGGTTGCCGGGAACGATGGCAAGGCGAACCACCAGTCGGCGTGGTGGGTGGCGGTGACCGAACCGATGATGAAGAACAGCAAGGTGACCAGCATGCGCGCATTGCCGCCACCGACGGTGAACAGCGTACCCGATGCACAACCGCCTCCCAGTTGCATGCCAATGCCGAAGATGAACGCGCCGAACACCACCGACACCCCCGCCGGCGCCACCAGCCCGTTGACCGGGTTGCCGAACAGGCTACCGGCCGACAGCGCCGGGAAGAACAGCAGCACGGCCAGGGTCAGCATGACCATCTGTGCACGCAGGCCCGCGCCGCGCCGCTCATTGATGAACACCCGCCAGGCCGAGGTGAAGCCGAAGGCGGCGTGATACAGCGTCAGGCCAAGCGCGGCGCCAACGATCAGCAGCAGCACCTGCTTGAAGCCGGCATTGAGGTTGAGGAACCAGGCACCGGCCAGCAGCAGGGCCAAGGCGATCAAGGGGGCGCCCAGGCGACGCGGCTCGGGTGTTGCGGTTGCGGAAAGACCCATCGGAATACTCGGATAACAGTGAAACGGGTGGGGAGTATAACCCCAACGACTGACACGGTCCTTGTAGGAGCGGCCTTGTGTCGCGATGGGCCGCAACGCGGCCCCGACAATGTCAGCCATGATGCCGAAATCCTGGGGCCTCGACAGCCCTGGGCATTTGTTAAGCTGATGAAAACTGCCAGACACAACCAAGACCATTCGCACCATGGATGAACTACGCAAGATCGACCTCAACCTGCTGCTCGCCCTGCACGCCCTGCTGAGCGAAAAGCACGTGACCCGCGCCGCCCTGCGCCTGCACCGCAGCCAACCGGCGGTAAGCCATGCCCTGGCGCAGTTGCGCAAGCACTTCGACGACCCCTTGCTGGTGCGCCAGAACGGCCGCATGACCTTGACCGCCCGCGCCCAATCGCTGGCCAAACCGCTGCACGACGCCCTGGGCAACCTCAACGGCCTGCTGGCCGCCCCACAGTTCGAACCAGCCAAGGCCCAGCGTCGCTTCAGGCTCTCGCTGTCCGACTATTCCTCGCGGATCATCCTGCCACCCCTGCTGCGCCACCTGCGCCATGTCGCGCCCGGGGTGGACCTGGCCATCAGCCAGGCCAGCCGCGAAACCATGCTGGCCCAGTTGCTCGATGGTGAACTGGACCTGGCCCTGGGCATCTTTCCGGACCTGCCCCAGGCCATCACGGCGCAGCCGCTGTTCACCGACAGCTTCATCAGCGTTGCCGACTGCCAGGTGCTGCCGGCCAGCGGCGGCCTGGCCCTGGCCGACTGGCTGGCCCGCCCGCATGTGCTGATGGCCATGCACCCGGATGCCTTCGATGAAATCGAACGCGCCCTGGCCGCGCAAGGCCTGCGTCGGCGGATTGCCCTGGCCTTGCCGCACTGGAGTGCGGCGGTCGAGGTGCTGGCCGGCACCGACCTGATCCTGACCGTGGCCAGCCGCGCGGTGGGCTCGCTGAACCAGCACAGGACATTGCGCCAGTTCGAGCCGCCACTGGCGATTCCTTCGTTCGATTACCAGCAAGCCTGGCACAGCCGCAAGGACGACGACCCCGGGCATCGCTGGCTGCGGGAAACCGTGTGGGCGTGCAGCCAGCCGGGGCGCTGATCAGCCTTCCGGCTGTTTCACCACAGCAGTGGCACTGGCCGGCGTGCCTGCTGCCCAGGTGCCCTGCACCAGCAGCACGCCGCAGAGGATCAGCACCACACCCGCCAACCTGGCCAGGTTGAGCGGCTTGCCCCCCAACCCCATCACTCCGAAGTGGTCTGCGACCACCGCCGTGATGATCTGCCCCGCCACCACCAGCACCAGGAAACCCGCTGCGCCCAGCCTGGGGGTGAGCGCCGCGGCACCGGCCACGTACAACGCCCCCAGCACGCCGCCAACCCACAGCCACCAGGGCCCCTGCAAGGCCTTGGCCATGTCCGGCGCCGGCACCCTGAGGATCAGTAGCGCGGCGATCACTACCAGCGAACTTACCGTCAATGACGTGAACGCACCCCACAACCAGTGCCCCAGCGCCCGGCCGACGGCGGCATTACCCGCAGCCTGGAACGGCAGCACGGCACCGGCAAGCAACGCCAGGGCAAAGGGAAGCACCAGAAGGCACAAGGTCTTGCTGAACATGGCAGTCCTCATTCGTGACAGATGTTCAGGCGATGATCGGAAAATTCCCTTTATCCATGGAAATCGAAAGTGTGCACGCATGCTATTCGCCACATGGATACCAGCCAATTGGGCTAGGATGCTGCCCAGCCTCGGCGCCCGCGGCCTGAGCCGGCGGGTTCACGGCTGAGGCCAGACCAAACCGTATGTGATGGAGTACATTCGATGAGAGATGAACGTACAACCCTGATCGACCATGGGCAGTTGCCCACCCGCAACCTGGCCGAATGCCTGGCAGTGGATCAAAGGACCTTGGTCAGCGCACTGGCGAGCCAGTTGCCCGACACGCTGATCGAACAGCTGGCTACCTGCGCCGAAGAAACATGCTCGCAGGGCCTGTCAAAAAAAATCACGGGGATCGGCCTTGCCCTTGGGCAGTGGCTGGAACCAGCACCTGCGCCCCAGCGCCAGCAGGTGTTGGAGCAGTGCAGCGCACACAGCTCCGATACGGTGCGCAGCTGGGCGGCCTTCGCCCAGGCGCACCTGTCGCGCACGCTCGATCTCGAAGCCGCATTGCTGGCCCAGCTGCGTTTTGCTCGCGATGAACATTTTGGTGTGCGCGAATGGGCCTGGATAGCCCTGCGCCCGCGCCTGGCTCAAGCGCTGGATGATGCCCTGGCCCTGCTTGCCCGGCATGCCGGCGACAGCAACCCACTGGTACGACGCTTCTGTATCGAGGTGCTGCGCCCACGTGGCGTCTGGTGCGAGCACATCGCCGCACTCAAGCAAGCGCCCGAAGTGGCCGAGCCACTGTTGGTGCCGCGCCTGGCTGAAGCAGACAAGTATGCCCAGGACTCGGTTGCCAATTGGCTCAACGATGCCAGCAAGACTCGGCCCGATTGGGTGATGCAGCTGTTCGAACGACATCCGCCGTCATGCAAGGCATCACGGCGGATCCATGCGCGGGCAACCCGTAGCCTGCCCCAATGAATGGTCAGCGCGAGGTTTCGACGCGCAGCACTTCGGTGTAGATCGCGTCGACCGTCTGGCCGACCTTGAGGTTCTTCATGCGTGCCTGCAGGTCAGGGTTCTCGACCTTGACCACCTGCAGCTTGCCCTCCGGCGGCAACAGGCTCACCTCATGCGTCTCGAGGTCGATCTTCTTGATCTGCGAGGTCACCTTGACCTGGCGGAACGCCTCGCCGCCCGGGTTGGGGTTGTCCGCCGTGGCGCGAATGGTACCGGACTCCTCAGTCGCCTTCGGTGCACCGCCCACCTCGGGATTCAGCACATAGGCCACCGCTCGGGTCACGTAGATGTCGACCTGGTCACCCACCTTGAGGTTGGGCAGCGCCTTGGCCTTTTCCGTGAGCTGGAAGGTCACATCCTTCTTGGCGTCAGGGCCTTTCACCGTGACCTGGCGGCTGGCCAGGTCGATGGCCGTGACCTGCGTGGTGACGTGGCTTTCCAGCGCCTCGCTACCAATGGGAATACCGGCAGCCTGCACCGTGAAGCTGGCGGCGGACGCCAGGGTGGCAAGGGCAACAGCACGAGCGAGAGAGCGAATCGGATTCATAGGCCTGCTTCCATGTGATCAAGACCGGATGGGGGCGTGAAATGTTCACGCGCCAACAAGCATAGCCCTTGCCTGGCACATTGCCGGCCCTCCCCCCCTGCGACGCGTTTTGTCGTTTTTTGCCACGAGCGCCTTGCAACAGCAAATGCGAACTCTTTACACTTGCTTTACATTTACAAATCATTACTATTCGTGACCTTCAAATACAACAAAGAGTCACCTGTAATGGCAAAAAAGTCTGTTGCCCCAGCATCCATTTCCATGCTGGGCCTGCTGGTTGTGCCTGCGGTTCACGCGGCTGTCCAACCTGAATCGCAGGGTTCCCTCGCCTTGCCCGCCACTGCCGTCACCAGCGCCTACGAGCAGCAAAGCTACAAGGCCAGCGAAAGCCGCAGCGCCATGAAGATCGACGCCCCGCTGCGCGACATCCCGCAAACCGTCAACGTCGTGCCCGAAAGCGTGATCAAGGACCAGGGTGCACAGTCCATGGAAGACGTGCTGAAGAACGTGCCCGGCGTCGGCCTGTCCAACGGCGACGGCCAGCGTGACCAGGTGACCATTCGCGGCTTCAGCGCCATTGGCGACATGTACATCGACGGCGTGCGCGACGACGCCCTGTACTTCCGTGACCTGTCCAACATCGAGCGGGTCGAGGTGATCAAGGGCCCTGCCGCCGTGTTGTATGGCCGTGGCTCTTCGGGCGGCCTGATCAACAGCATCAGCAAGAAGCCGAGCTTCACGCCCAAGCGCGAAGTCGGCATGAGCTTCGACAGCGAAGGCAAGCGCCGCACCCAGTTCGACACCGGCTGGGCCGACCCGCAAAGCAACCAGGCCTACCGCGTGACCGGTGCCTTCGAAGACAGCGACACCTTCCGCGACGATGGCTACATCGACCGCAAGGCCATCGCGCCGTCGGCCTACTTCCGCCTCTCCGACGACCTGGAACTGAACCTGGGCGCCACCTACCTGTACGACAAGCGCCTGATCGACTTCGGCATCCCGGCGCTGGGCAACCGCCCGGTAGATGTCGACCGCGACAAGCGCTTCGGCTCCGGCGATGCCGACCAGGACTACGCCCGCAGCGAAGTGTTCTCGCTGACTGCCAGCCTGGACTACCGCATCAACGACGATTTCACCCTGACCAACACCAGCCGGTACTACCGCTACGACCTGGACCGCAACAACACCTTGGCCGACAGCAGCCCGACGCGCTTCGTCACCGCGCCTGACGGCGAACTGCTGGTCAAGCTCAACCGTGGCAACGTCGCCCGCGACGAGTACGGCATGTTCAACCAGACCGAACTCAAGCAACAGGCGCAGCTTGCCGGCATGCAGCACAACCTGCTGTATGGCGTGGAAGTGGGCTTCCAGGACAAGTACCAGCGGGTGCTGAGCCAGAACAACGTGGCCCAGGTGCCGGTGTACCGCGACGCCCTGGTGCCAGTGCCGGAGCACGCCGCCAACCTGTCGTCCAAGGGCACCAACTTCCAGCAGACCACCGGTCTGTACGTGCAGGACATGATCGAGTTGAACGAGCACTGGAAGGCCCTGGTCGGCGTGCGTTATGACATCTTTGGCCAGGAGTACGACGACGACCGCGCGCAGAACGTAGACCTCGACCGTACCGACAAGACCTGGAGCCCACGTGCCGGCCTGGTCTACCAGCCGGATAACATCCAGTCCTACTATGTGTCGGTCAGCCGCAGCTACCAGCCCTCCGGCGAAGTGTTCGCGGTCAGCCCGACCAACCAGCACCTGGAGCCGGAAGAAACCACCAACTACGAAATCGGCGCCAAGTGGGACCTGCTCGACAGCCGCCTGTCGCTGACCGCAGCGGTATTCCGCCTCGAGCGCACCAACATGAAGACCGCCGACCCGGCCAACCCCAACCTGACCGTGCTGGCCGGCGAGCAGCGCACCGACGGCTTCGAAGCCACCGTCAGCGGGCAGCTCACGGACAAGTGGCAGATCTACGCCGGCTACGCCTACCTGGATGCCGAAATCACCAAGTCCAACAGCAAGACCAACGGCGTGGCCAACGAAGGCCAGACCCCTACCCTGACGCCGCGCAACAGCGCCAACGTCTGGCTGGTGCGCAGCCTGACCCCGGAATGGCGCGTGGCCGCCGGCGCCAACTACGTCGACGAGCGCTACACCGCACTCGACAACGTGGTGGTGATGCCGGGCTACACCACCTTCGACGCCGCGCTGCTGTACAGCGTGCCGCAGTGGGATGCCGCGCTGCGCCTGAAGAACGTGTTCGACCGCGACTACTATGCCTCCGCGCACGGTTCGGTGGACCTGATCACCCCGGGTGCACCGCGTACGCTGGAAGCCAGCTTCAACTACCGCTTCTGATCGTTGCCCCAGGCGCAAGGCCTTGCCATGGTGCAAGGCCTTGCGCTGCATCTGGTGCAACGCAAGCGTTCACCGCTTCGCTTGAATGCAATATCCTGTGCAGAGTATGGCACCGGCCTTGCCGGTGTTCGCGGCGGTTCGACACCTCGGTAAACCCGCTCCCACAGGGGCAGCACCTTGCTTGCGATCGCAGAGTCCTGCGCCTCGGTAAGGAGAGCATATGAGCAGTAAACCGATTCGCCCCTACACGTCCTGGGCGCTGACCACCCTGCTCGCCTTCAGCCTGGCACTCACCGCCGGCTGCTCCAGCAAAGCCAGCAAGGCCAGGTACGCGACGCCCGCAACGGGCTCCAACTGCTTCGCCAAAGCCGTCCCCACCACCGGCGAAGGCGGCCTCGCGTGGGGCAATACGCTGAGCATTGCCCGGCAAAAATCGCTGAACAACTGCGTGCGTTATGCAAGCCGGTCAGGGGGCACACCGAAGACTTGCCAGGTGGTGATGGCCAAGTGCAAGAACTGAGCGTTCGGCCCGTGGGCTCAACCTCGAATGATCACCACTTCAAGGTACTCACTCGGCACCACCAACGACGACGCGCCGCCCACATTGCTTTCATTCAGCAACTGGGTCAGATCCCGCTCCAGCGCCCCGGCCGCTTCCGGCTCCAGCGAGGCAAACGCTTTGTGCACCGGCCCATACCAGGTGCGGAACACCTCGATGAAATGCGCCGCCGAGCGATAGCGGAAGTTGAAGTGCTGGCGGCTGACCTTCAATTCGCCCAGCGCCCCCTCGAACATCACGCGCAACTGTTCTTCATCACCCCAGCGTGAAGGCGGCAGAGCCCCGGCTGGTGGCGGTACATGCCGCCCGAGGGTCTTGAACATCTGCCCGACGAACCCTTGCGGGGTCCAGTTGGCCAGGCCGATCCGGCCACCGGGCCGGCACACCCGGCCCAGTTCGCGCGCGGCCTGGGCCTGGTCGGGCGCGAACATCACGCCGAAGGTGGACAGCACCGCATCGAATGTTCCATCGGCAAACGGTAGCGCTTCGGCATCGGCGGCCTGGAACACCACATTGAGGTGCTCGGCCCGCGCACGTTCTTCACCGCGCTTGAGCAGCTCGGGCACATAGTCGGTGGAGGTGACACGGCAGCCGCGCCGTGCAGCAGCCAGGGTGGCATTGCCGTTGCCGGCGGCGACATCCAGCACCTGCTCGTCCCAGCGCAGGTCACAGGCTTCGGCCAGGCGCTCGCCAACCAGTTGCAGGGTGGTGCCGATTACCGCGTAGTCGCCACTGGCCCACGCGGCTTGCTGGCGGGCTTTGAGGGCATTGGTATCCAAAGGGGTGCTCATGGTCTGCGCCTTCTTGTTGTGCGCGGCCGAGGTCCTTCTGGCGGTCAACGCGCCATGGATCGAGGGGATGGGAGCAAAACGCTACGCGCCTGGCAGGCGAAGCGGCAAGACAGATTGGGGATAGTGGCAAGAACAAAGCGCTATATGAAGGCTACCGGCCCAATCGCCGGCAAGCCAGCTCCCACCTCGACCGCATTCACCTCAAACCATCGCAGTTCCTGTAGGACCCTGGCTTGCCGGCGATGAGGCCCTGATGAACAACACAAGACAGTTGCTCCCACCTCGACAGCATCGACCTCAAGTCATGTGCTGTACCTGTGGGAGCTGGCTTGCCGGCGATGAGGCCAGAACAGGCAGTACAAGATAGCGATTGGAGCATTGCGGCTATCAGGCGAACTTGGCCCGGGCCGCGTGCAGCTTCTTGTAGCTTTCGATCAGGCGCAGGTGGCGATCGAGGCCTTCGAGCTTCATGCTGGTCGGGGTCAGGCCATGGAAGCGCACGCTGCCGTCCACCGAACCCAGCACCGCGTCCATGCGCGGGTTACCGAACATGCGGCGGAAGTTGGCTTCGTAGTCGTCCATTTCCAGTTCGTCATCCAGCTGCACTTCCAGCACCACGTTCAGCGCCTGGTAGAACAGGCCACGCTCGACGGTGTTGTCGTTGAACTGCAGGAACGCCTCGACCAGTTCCTTGGCATCCTCGAAGCGCTGCACCGCCAGGCAGATCAGCAGCTTCAGCTCAAGAATGGTCAACTGGCCCCACACCGTGTTGTCGTCGAACTCGACACCGATCAGCGTGGTGATGGTGGTGTAGTCATCCACATCGCAGTTGTCCAGGC
>RCUT01000149.1_pt1 | contig 38844 bp, 32 predicted proteins | sample 2166171 | NCBI WGS metagenome assembly RCUT01 (sample SAMN09932757, study PRJNA488358) | compost metagenome | isolation source: compost soil in 4-hydroxybenzoic | place: Germany: Experimental Botanical Garden | reverse complement strand
GCCATGACCCTGGAATCAAAAAGCGGTTTCGTGCGCGTGGTCGCGCGTCGCGACAATCACCTGATCCTCGGCTGGCAAGCCGTCGGCGTGGGCGTCTCGGAACTGTCGACGGCCTTTGCCCAGTCACTGGAAATGGGCGCACGCCTGGAAGATGTCGCGGGCACTATCCATGCCCACCCAACCTTGGGCGAAGCGGTCCAGGAAGCTGCATTGCGGGCACTCGGTCACGCCCTGCACCTGTAACACACTGAAGCGGCTGCGGCCGATTTGACCCGCTGCACTTAGGTGTCGCGGGTCTTTTTTTGGTTTTTTGCTGTAGCTGCTGCCGAGGCACGAGGCTGCGGCTATAAGGGGCCAGTCAAGACCGTTGATCCCCCTAGCCACGCGTAGCCTGGGCCTCGTCGAGCAACCATTCACTGAACGCCTGAACCTCCGAGCGTTCGGCCGCCTCTTTCTGGCTGACGATGTAGTAGGAGAATTGTGCAGGCCAGGGCTTATCCAGCACTTTGACCAATTTACCCGCGGCCATCTCTTTCTGCGCATGATCCTCTGAAACCAACGCCAGCCCCTGACCCGACTCGGCCGCACGAATCAGCAGAAGATCGTCCTCAAAACTGCTACCGCGCTCTGTACGCACATCTGCCGCCACGCCATGGGCGGTGAGCCAGAGCGCCCAGTCGGCGCGGTCAGAATCATGCAGCAAGGGGTAGTTCAGGCAGTCCTCCGGCTCCTTGAGTGGCGAGCCTGCGGCCAGCAACTCAGGGCTGCCCACTGGCACCATCACCGGCGTGATCAGGCGCGTGACATGCAATTCCGGATAAAGCCCCAGACCATGCCGAAGCGCGATATCCACCCTGTCGCGGCGCAAGTCGACCACCGAAGACGTGGTCTCGATCCTGACTTCGATTTGCGGGTACATACGGGTAAAGCTCCCCAGGCGCGGCACCAGCCAGGAAGCGGCGAAAGCCGGTACCGTGCTGATCGTCAGCACTTGGCGATCGTTGGTGCCCTCAAGGCCGCGCACAACGCTCTCGATCTGACCAAATGCCTCTTGCAGCAGTGGGTGTGCCTGTGCGCCCGCTTCGGTCAGGCGTACGCCGTGATGCTCGCGAATGAACAGTGACGTGCCGACACGTTCTTCCAGCAAGCGGATTTGCTGACTGACCGCCCCGGAAGTGACGTTCAACACTTGAGCGGCTGTTTTGATACTTCCGTAATGACCAACTTCAACAAACGTACGCAGTGCGAGCAATGGAATCGAAGGCTTGATCATGGTTTAGTTTTTCTATCCTCACTTCTAAGCAATTATCGTTTTCCTTTCACTGCAAAACGGGACAACTTAGCAACTTAAGCCGCCAATTTTAGGGAAAAGAAACAATGCCGCCTTCGAGAATAAACACTTTCAAAACTAATTCAACGCTGAATTTTTCTAAACCCTGAGTATAGTAAAACACAGCGTTTGAATTTGACTCATGCAGTAACGGGCGGGAAATTTGTTTGGCACCATCTTTTTCCGCGCACAAAAAAGCCGGTTAACTGTGGTCAGTTAACCGGCTTCGTTATTACTTCAATAATCAGTGGGCAAGATGCCCAAGCCTTCAACCCGACTTGCGCACGGCGTCCCGGGCCTGATTCAGTTGCACCAGCAGATTGTCGACATCTGCGCGGGTCGAGCGGTAGCTGGTAATGCAGGTACGCAGGGCTTTTTCCTTGTTGAACGTGGTTGACGATAACCAGACCTGGTTGGCCGCCAAGACCTGAACCAAGAGCTGATCAATATTCACGCCCCCGGCATCCTTGAAGCAGATAACCGGCAACGGTGTCGCGTTTACCACTACCCACCCATGCAGCTCCAATGACGACTTCAAGTAGGCGCCCAATTCAACTTGATAGTCGATCATCTTGCTAAAGCCTGCACGACCGAGAATTGCCAACGGGATGAACAGTTTCAAGCCGTTGAAACGCCGAGACCACTGCATCGAGTTGACATAGGGATCAATATTGACGTCATCGCCCGCCGGCATGTAATTGGTCGATACCGCAAACGGTTCGTTGAGCAGGGTCTTGTCAGCACAGATGAACATGCCCGTGCCCATCGGAGCGGTCAGCCACTTGTGGGCATCCAGGGTGATCGAATCAGCCAGCTCGATACCGCGCAAGAGGGGCGAATGGTGATCGCTGAGCAAGATAGCCCCCGCCCAGGCTGCATCAACATGGAAATACAGACCCTGTTCTCTGGCCACAACCGCCATCTCTGCAAGCGGATCGATAACCCCGGCGTTGGTCGTACCGGCAGTGCCCACCAGCATGAAAGGGGTAAACCCACGTTGACGGTCATCGGCAAGGGTGGCGCTCAGTTGAGCGACATCCATTTTGCCGTTGACGTCCACCCCGACCAACCGTACAGCGTCATGCCCAAGCCCCGACTGCAAGGCGATCTTCAACCAGGCAAGGTGGCTGTCGGCAGAAATATAGAACACCGGTTGCGACGGTTGAGACTGCAGGCCCTGCTTGGCGAAACCAGGAATCTTACGCGTCAAGGCACAAATCAGTGCCGTGCAATTGGCCTCCGCACCACCGGTGGTGAACGCCCCGCCGACGTGGGCGGGGGTAAACCCGGCCAATTGCCCCAGGTAACGAATAAGTTTCTCTTCAATGTCCACGCAGGCTGGAGCATGGCTCCAGACGGCCAGTTGCGGGTTGTAGAGTGCGGTAATGAAATCGGCGATACCACCCCAGAAGGAAGAGGTAGGGTTGAACAAACCGAAATAGTTGGGGCTGGTCACATGCACCATGCCCTGCTCCATCAGGTTGATCACATCGCCAAGGACCGAAGCCGCCGGCAGGCTACCATCAAAGTCGTAGCGGGCGATGACTCCGGCAATGTCGGCCTTGGACATCGAGGGATTGACCTTGATCGTCGAGATGTCGGCGACGTAGTTCTCCACCACATTCTTCAAAAAGCCGAAAACCTCCGTACGCTCGCCTTGCTCCGGAAAGAAGGACGCGATGATTTCTCGACTGACATCCGTGTTCAGGGTTGTTGTGCTCATGTTCTTAAATCCTTGAATCACGTCAGATGGAATAGTCGAAAGGCACAACAACGCTGGCCTGCAACGACTCAAAGATCACCCCGGCGCGAAACGCCACCGCGGAAAACGACTGGCCATCACTGATGCCGTGCGTGCGCTCCGACAAGCCATTGACATAAATTTGCACGCCGTCACTGTTGCGCAGCGCCACCTTGTACTGACCATCGACTTGCAAGCCACCCTGAGCATCCTTGACCAGATAGTCCTCCAGTGGCTTGAGCAGCCCTGGCACCATGGGCTGTTGATAGCCGGTACCCAGCGCGATGGCATCGACAACGTACTCACTGAGCGCACCGGTGAACGAGTCCCGCAAGGTCACGTGATAACCCTCGTCAGTGCGCACAAGCGTCAGCAACTCCGAGTTCACCGCCATTTTCAGGCGCTCTTTGCCGACGATCTCGTCTTCATAAATCACCGAATAAAGGTGCTGACTTTCATCAACATCGATACCCGAATAGTTGGTGCTCTTGACGTGATTGAAGAAACGCTCGCGCCCTTCGCTATCCAGGCCCTTGAAGTACTCAATGTTTTCCGGCAGGAACACCAGGTTGGGGAACTGCCCCAACTGCGCCACCTTGAAGCCGATCGAGCGGTGCACCGAGACAACATGAATGTCGTCTTTCTTGGCGATCAGGTCAGCAATGACCTCACCGGCACTCTGCCCCGATCCCAGGACCAACCAGCGCTTGGGAATATCGCCATTGAACGCCTTGAGGCGGTCCAGGTATTCACTGGCATGAAATACATGGCTGCCCATGTGCTCCCTGAACACTGCCGGCACATTCGGCGACGAGCCATTGGAGAGAATCAGCTTGCGAGACTCATAAGTGAAACCGTCACCCTGGACCCTGAAACCACTGAGCTGGCCGTCTTTGAGGATCGGTTCGATGGCCTGGACGGCGTGGTCGTAACGCACATAGTCCTTGAGTTTCCCGGCTACCCAGGTCATGTAATCCGACCATTCAAAACGGCTGGCCGGGCGCCCCAGCAGACCGAACTTGAACAGGCGATTCTTTTCCTTGAGGTACATGGCAAAGCTGTAAGGGCTTTGCGGGTTACGCGGGGTTACCAGGTCCCGATAGACGTGATGGTTGATATCGGTGTTGCTGAGCAGCAGGTTCGGATGCCAAGCGCAGCTTGCGGCCTTTTCCAGCGCCAGAAAACTACGCCAGCCGGTGCCGCCCTGCGCCGTGAATTCTTCATCGTAAACGCAAGCAAGTGCCAGGCCTGCCGGACCAAAGCCGATACACAGCGTATCGATGTAGTGGGAGGACGTCGTCGCATGGTTCATTTCAGGATTCTCGATTAGTTTGGATGAGTTCGACGGGGCGCAATTGCTGATTGTCGTTGTTGGTCCACAGGCACAATGCAGCGTGACGCTGCTCGCCTTTGATGAAACTCAACTCACCCAGGGAAGTGGTGAACGTGGTCGTGTTGAGGTCGGCAATAAAATCATCCGAGCTCGCCTGCAATTCACTGACAATTTCCAGCGCGGCAATAGTTTCGAGGAAGAACACCCCCGGCATTTCCCCGTAGCGCTGGACATACTCGCGGACACAGGGTGCCGCCGGGTTGACCAGAGCAGCCGGGGCGAAACCGACGCCGCGAATGCGCCCGGCACTGATCGATGCGGGGATGCCCAGGTGCGCACAGGCGGCGTCGTCGGTCAGGATGAAATCGCGATTTGCGTCCTTGCCCTCGCAAGCCTGCAGGAACATCTCACTGCGGCGCCCGGTGCCGATAAAGACAATGCTCGAATCCTTTTCCGTCGCGCGCGGGTCACGAGAACGGTTGGCCAGCGTTGACTTGAGGACACCGGCCAGGTTCTGCGCGTAGCTGGACTCGTCGGTATAGACCTCGATATTGAACTCGTCGCCCGCTGCGAACAGGCCCAGCATGGTGTCGACGATATCCCGATTGTTTGCACACACCCGGAAGACCGAGTCGCGATCCTGTGTCAGGTTGGTTTCGGTGGCGCTGGGTAACAGCAGCGCCACACCGTGCTCGGCATAGAAGCCTGCAGCGCCGATTGCCGAACTGCTCGCGTAGTGCCCCACCACCACATCGACACCTTGGGACACCAGGTAATCGGCAGCATGTGCGCCGCCCTCCAGCGAGCCGTAGTCTTCACAGAGAATGAACTCGATCCGATCACCTGCGAACAGCTCCTTGTAGATCTGCAAGGCACGCAGGACCGTCTCGCTATGAATCGACCTGGCAGGATCCAGAATCGCGGCAAAGCCGCAACGCAGTGATTTTTTCATTGGGCCAGTTCCGCCAGAGGAAACCGTGCAAGGCCGTAAACGGCATTTCCTTGGGCGGGCGCCAGGCGCCCCTGGGCGCGACCGGCCAGCAGGGTATTCCTGACGTTCTGGGCAACGGCCAGAGCGATCTTGTAGCCGATACCGCAGAAGCCGGTCGCCGCAATGCACCGATGATTTTCATCGACAAAGTCCAGCACCGGACGACCATCCACGGTGTAGGAATCAAAGCCTTTGAGCACCGAAACCACATCATCGACACTGTGCATGACTTTCGACCCGCCCAGGCGCGCCAGGATGTCCGGCGCGATCAGCTTCTGGTCGTAATTGAGCAGTTCTGGCGTTTTTGCCGACACCCTGATTTTCGACCCGGCCTGGTAGAAACCGCGATTGAGTGGAATCAGATGGGTACCGGTCTTGGTATCGATGATCGGCAGCGGAATCTCTCGAGCGGTCGACAGACTCGCCAACGGAATGCTCTGGGTCTCGATCGGCAAGAATTCGCACAGCTCGCCGGACCAGGCACCAGCAGCCAGCACCACATAGTCGGCTTCAAGCGTGACATTGGCGCAGCGCACCGTTACACCACTGGCGCTAGTGCTGAAGCCGTCGACCTGGGTGTGCTCCATCACCGGGTTGCCGTAGGACTTGACCATGAATGCCAAGTCCCGGGCCGCCTTGCGAATATCCCCGAAACCGCCCTTGGCTTCATAGAGAATGGTGCGCACATTGTCGGAGGAGTAGCAGCCACAGCTGAGTTCGTAAGCCTTCTGAGCAGAGATCAACTCCAGCGGGTACAAGGCATCGCTGTAGGTGTTGATGCACTCATTGATCGAGTCATAGCTGAGTTGGTTTTTCTCACACGCGTAAAGTATCCCTGAGCGCTTCAAACTCTGGGCAAACACCTGACCAACCCGGGTCTCCTCCATCATCTCGATACTGATCCGCGAGAGCTTGGCAATCTCCCGATCGGGGTCATACAGACGAAACAGGGCACCTGAAAATTTCGTGGCGCCATTGCCACCGATGGTTTCCTTTTCCAGCAAGGAAACCTGATGCCCCTCGACAGCCAGGTTGGCAGCAATGGTCGTCCCAATGATGCCGCCACCAATGACGATGATACGTGCTGAATTAGTCAATCCGAGGCTCCTTGCCTGATTATTCAAGGCCCAGCAGCGATGAGAAGGCGGCCAGTTCGTGTTCGCTGATCTGGCTACGCAGAACACTGGCCAGTTGCGGCAAAGTGGGCGCGCACAGCAACGTGAACAGCACAATCAGATTGCGGCGCGCTTGCCCCTGCGCGATGTCGCTTTCAAGTGCTTCGAGCATTGCCATCAACACCTGAGCGATGCGCTTGGTTGAAAAGTTGTCATGCCGCGAACACTGCTGCCATTGCTCGACAATGGCGCGCTCGAAATCGGACAGCAGCACAGCGTCACCAGGGCGTGCGGCATGAGCCGGATCGAAGAACACCGAAGAAATCTTCGGCAGCAACTCGACGAAAATACGCTTGCGCCAAGCCCAGAATTCTTCAGCTGAGAAGTTTTCGGTCTGCTCTTCCGGAGCGTTCAACGACACATAGAAGCGCACGCTATCGGAACAGGCATCACCGACCAGATCGCGGACCCAGATGGCATGGCCGCGACTGGTGGAAAAATCTTCGCCATCGAGTTTCAAGAACGCGTTGGTGTAGAAAGCGTTGCTGAACTTGAACTGCTCGTTGAGCAGCACCTGGGCGGGATAAGCCAGTACATGGCTGTAGGAGCAGTCCATCCCCAGGAAGTTGACCATGCGCGTCTTGTCGCTGAACAACATCGCATAGGCATCCCGCGCCTGCTCGTTGCTTTCGGACAAGGCTTTGAGCGCCGCGAAGTAACCGGCCTGCCCCATGAACCAGGTATGCACGCGGTGCGCTTCATCATCATAGAGTTTGAGCCCCGCCTCATCCGGACGGGTTACCCCCCAATCAAGTACACCGCGGGCGAACGCATCGTCGATCCAGGTTCTGAGCTGAGCACGCATAGGCGACCGGGCAAGCCGCTCGCGCAACGCGGGCGCTACTTTAGAAAACGTGAGGAATTTACGCTCGACCGGCCGGTGAGAAACCGCCTGCTTACACAGAATGCACTTCAAATCCTTCATTTCCAGGGCATTCGGTGCCATCGCACAGGATTCACACTGGCTCGGGTCAGAGCTGGTGCCGCAATGATTGCAAGCGCCACGGGCGAAGGCTTCGTACCCCCATACCTCACACTGTTCACAGTAAGGCTCAACACTGGGCTTGGCCTGGATCAGACCGCTTTCCAGGCCCTGCTCGTAGAGCATTCGTGCAGCGTCCTCGAAATAGGGATTCTGGTACGACTCCAGCCAGTAATCGACCTCGATCCCGACCATGCGCAGTGACTGCTGAATCTTCGCGGAATTTTCCTTAGCCAACGCCACTTCGTCGCCAGACATTTCCATGGCTTTGCGGCGCAGGTACGACTGGTAATCATCCGAATAGGACACCAGGTAGCAATGGGCACCCTTCTGACGCTGAGTACGAGCGAAGATATCAGCACTCAGAAACGGACCGGCGATATGGCCAATGTGCAAGTCGCCGTTAGGGGTCGGCGGCGTGATCGTGACAATGAACTGATCAGTCATGGCTGGTCTCCCAACGACTTGAGAAAGTCTTTCGAGCTTTCCCGGTCCCACCAGATCGAATAAAAGTGAAAGTCCGCATCGCTGTCATTGACCACTGAGTGTTCGGTGTTCAGCGGCAACAGAATCAAGTCGCCTTTTTCCGCGACCACGAACTCCTCACCCACCCTGACGTTGGCCCGCCCGTCGATGGCAATGAACAGCTCATACTCATCATGGGAGTGACGTCGGCTCTCGGTGCCTGGGCGAACCACACACCAGGCCCCGCCAAACGGTGACTTCATGCCTTCCCAAGGCAGCAACCTGGATCCATCCAGATCGTATTCATGAACCAGCGCGCCCCAGTTCATTTTTCGAAAGACAGTCATTGACCGGCCTCCTGATCGGCATCGAGCGCATGCATGTGCTCAGCCAGAACCTGTTCCAGGACAGCCAGTGCTTGCCCCACGCTTTCAGCGCTCACGTTCAACGGTGGCAGCACTCGCAGAACGGTATCGTCACGCCCACCCAATTCGGTGATCAGGCCGCGACGCAGTGCACGTTGCTGAATCTTCGAAGCCGTTACTTCACAGACCTTGCCTGTATACGGGCTGAGAATTTCGACACCCAGCATCAGCCCCAAACCGCGGACCTCACCCACCAGGGCAAAATCCCGCTGCAGGTTCTCGAGGTGGCTGCGAATTTGCTGCGAACGCTCACGGACATTCCCCAGCACATCATCGCGCTTGAATACTTCAATCGCCTTGGCGCCCGCGACGAATGCCAGCTGGTTACCGCGGAACGTGCCGATATGGCTGCCTGACGGCCAGTTCTTCAAGGACTTCTGGTAGAACATCAGCGCCGAAGGCAAGCCAATACCGCTGGTGCCTTTGGAGGTCACGAAGATGTCCGGTGTGATGCCGTACTGCTCGAAGGCATACCAGGTGCCGGTACGCCCGCAACCTGTCTGGATCTCATCAATGATCAGCGGGATGGCAAACTTCTTGGCTACCCGTGCCACGCGCTCGACAAAGGTCTTGTCGGCCACATAAGCGCCGCCCTCTCCCTGCACCAGTTCAAGGATGATCGCAGCGACATTGCCAAGGCCCGAGTTGACATCTTCCAGGGCTGATTCGAGCAACAGCGCAGCATCCACTTGAGCCTGGTTCAACACTGAGCTGGCCTGTGAACGAGACGTCGATCCATAGGGGAAGAAATGCACCCCCGGCATTTTCCCTGGCACATTCTTTTTCATGCTGCGGTTGCCCGTTAGCGACAGTGCGCCGTTGGTACAACCGTGGTAGCCACCACGGAAGCTGATGACTTCATCGCCACCGGTAACCGCCTTGGCCAGCTTGATCGCCGCTTCGACAGCATCGGCGCCCGTTGGTCCACAGAAGTGCATGCGGTAAGTGTCGCGTACGGCTGCCGGAAGCATGCTCAAGTGGGCATCAGTAAACTGCTCTTTGGCCTGGGTCGGAAAGTCCAACCCCATGCACAATGTCCCGGCCTGCTCGATAACTTGAGCAACAACTTCTGGATGCGAATGGCCCAGCGGCAAAGAACCAGCCCCTGAAAGAAAATCGATAAATACGTTGCCGTCGAGGTCCTCGACATAGCAACCCAAGCCTTTCGCCAAGGAAATAGGCAAACGCTTGGGATAAGAAATCGCCGTGGATTCCTGCTGCGATTGTTTGAGCAATGCTTGTTGAGAGCGAGGCCCAGGAATATCGGTCTGCACGCTAATATTTTTCATGATTCAGGCTTCTGTTTTCATCAAGTTGGCAGAGGTGGCGTTAGCGGTAGAAAGTTGCTTTATCGAATCGAGAATATTTTTCGAGCGAATCGACACCAGGCTCAATGACCCCGCATCGCCCATACCGTGGGAAGATTCGCAGAGACCATTCAGGTACAACCCCAGTCCATCAAGCCCCTCTAATGCAAGGCGATAATCACGCCCGACCCTCATCTCACCGACTTCATCTTTTTCCAGTAACGGATAGACACTATCCAGCAACGCCGGACACAACTCTTGATGCGCCAACGGACCAAAATCACGGAAACCGGTCGCGGAAATAACCATGTCGACTTCCAACGAAGTTATGTTTTCGTCACTGTGCGCGGCTATCAATTCCAGAGACACTTTTGACCCCACCGTTACGGCGCTGACAATCTCTACCGAGTTATGCACCTTCAACTTGTTGTTACCAAAATGCTTGTCGCGGTAAAGCGTACGGTACAACTCATCCAGCACGTCGGCATCGGAGGCCGAATAGTTGGTGAGATTCAGGTCATCCTTGAGCCGTTGCTTGTGCTCTGGCTTGCTGCTGTAGAACAGATCAACGAACCCCGGGAAGTACACTTCCCCGGTGAATGGCGATGTATCTTTCAAACGATAACCGAACTTTCTCGACACCCCGTGTACCGCCACATGAGGAAACTTATCGGCCAGATAGATCATGATTTCTATCGCTGACTGACTGCCACCGACGATAGCAACACTGTTGACCTCGCCAGCGTTGAGGCGGCCAAGGATGTTATTGAATTTAGCCCCATGGACCAGTTGATCCCGGCTCAACCCGCTAAGGACGGGAGGGACGTACGGCGTGCGGCCAGTACCTACCACAAGGTTCGTGCAGGTGTAGGTCTTGCCGGCCGTGGTCTTGATCTCAAAGCGGGCGTCGCTGTCGCTTTGTGCCAGGGCGCGGACACCACTGACGACCGTTGAATAATGCACCGAACCATTGAAGTGTTCGGCCGCCCATTTGATGTAGTCGCGATACTCATACCGATAGGGATAGTAAAGCCCCATGTTCAGGTGCTCGAACAATCGCCCCTTCTCATGGAGATAATTGGTGAACGAGTAGTAGCTTCGCGGATTACGTGGCGTGGCCAGGTCGCGCAACGGGTGATTTTGAATATCCGAGTTTGCCAGCAATAATCCTGTCTGCCACTCGCTCGATGCTTCTTTTTCCAAAAAAAGACATCGCGTGCCCGGTGCCTCTTCCTCCAGCGTAATTGCCAATGAGATGTTCGAAGGGCCAAAGCCCACACCAATGATGTCGTAATGCATAGATGCGCTCACGCTTAGCCTCCCTCTAAATATTAAACCGTCCAAAAACACACTTTGATAGCACCACTACGCCGAACAACGAGCGCTTGTCACAACAGAAAAGCACACTATGCTTACTACTGAAACTGGCTTACTCAACAGGCAGCAAAACGCTATCACTTGCATTAACAATGCGCATAATCATTTTATCTAAAGCGTCTGTTTAGTTTTTCTAAGCTCAAGTTTTCAAGCAATTAGTCGCAGCAATGAAAAGTTATCGTCACACTTTCCAAGTACAAGTCATTCAGGCGCAAAACACCGAAAACCAAAAAGGTTATAAGCTTATGCTTTTTCGAGCATCGCACCGGGATCTTGTTCGGCGTCATTGCCGACAATTCATTTGGTAACCATTTGTTTCATGGTTGCGGAGATAAAAAATGCCGCGCTTGCCCTGCCTATTTAGTTTGACAGGGACTCGACGCGACATCATGAAAGTGTAGAAGCGCGAAAATCTGAATTATCTTCGTGTGGAAAACCATGATGCTGATTGTCCGAGTTCCGTGCTGTGATAGCATCGCGCCGCTTTCCACAGGATCATCAATAAAAGGAGCTATCGATGACTGCCGTCTTACCGCTATTGGCACTCAGGGCGTTTACTGAAGTCGGCAGGCGAGGAAGCGTTAAAGCTGCAGCCCAATCCATGGGCGTGTCTCCCGGTGCGGTCAGTCAGCAAATCCGGATTCTCGAAGACCGGGTGGGTTTCTCGCTTTTTCTGCGCACCTCCAAAGGCATCAAGCTCACAGCACGCGCCGAACGGGTTTACGAAACGCTGCAAATATCCTTCGACAACATCGACAAGTCATTGAAGTCACTGCGTGCAATGCAGTACGAGCACAAGGTGTCGATCAATACCACCCCCGCATTCGCTGCCTCCTGGCTGATCCCCAAGCTGACCGATTTCTATAGCAAATTCCCCCACATAGAAATCAGCATTGAGTCGTCCAACGAACTGGTCGACCTCAAACGCAGCTCTACCGATATTGCACTGCGTCATGGCCTGGGCAACTACCCAGGGCTGAGCACGATGCGCCTGATCGCCCCACGCCTGATTCCGGTTGCAGCCCCCGGCCTGCTGGCCAATGGGCCAGCCATCAATACCGTCGAAGATTGCCTGAACTACCCGCTGCTGCAAGACTCCGATCGCGCCGACTGGCACTTGTGGCTGCAAGCACACGGTATCGATGATGATGTGCGTGCCCGCAAAGGCCCCAGCTTCGAAGACGACTTTCTCCTTGCCCGCGCGGCCGCAACAGGTCAAGGCCTGGCCCTGGTCCCGGAATTTTGCGTCGAGGAAGAATTGCGCGAAGGCAAGCTGTGCGTGGCCCTGGAAAAGACCTGGCCGGCGAGGTTCGCTTACTATGCAGTCACGCTCCCGGAAACACTGCGACGCTCGGAAATCAGAGAAGTACTGAGCTGGCTGATTGAGCAAACCACGCAGGAGGAGGTGTATGTGCAGGAACTGGCGGTGAGTTAGCCGCAGCAGTTAGTACACCTTAGCACCCCCCCTGAAATACCTCGGGGCGCCCCGCCTCGCCCCCTCGCCCTACCTGCCGCCTGACAGCTAACCACTACAACCAGCCGAGTTTAGAAAAACTATCCTGAAGCCTCAGGGAATATCGTTTTTCCTCTTGCCAAAAGCCCAATAGTATCCGGATACCACATCCATAACGCTTTAGCAGATCTCACCTTTCGGCTGGGGAAAATAATGCCTAGAACACCTGTTATCCGAGCACTGACTCACCATTTGCAGGCCTTGCGCTCAGTTCAGCCAGGCTCACCTGTGCAGCACACAACGCACCGAGGCAAATCATGAGCACTCAATCACCGGCCAAGGCCTTCTCCAAGCCGTTGGCACTGACAGCACTCGCCCTGCTCTGCGCCATTGGCGGACTCTACCTCTATGACAGTCAGCGCAAGCAGGCTGCCGAACAGGCTGCTTTGGCCGCAGGCGAGCCAGCCCCTATTGCAGTGGAGGTCGCGGCCGTTCGCAGCGAGGTGTTGCCGGCCACGGTCAAGGCAATCGGCACCGTAGTCGCAGATCATCAGGTGCTGGTGGCGGCGGAAGTGGCCGGACGCATCACCAAAGTGCATTTCACCAGTGGTCAGACCATTACTGCCGGTACACCGCTGGTTCAACTCAACGATGGCCCACTGCGCAGCGAACTGGAACGCCGCCGGGTTGCCCTGCGCTTGGCCAGCACCCACCTCGATCGCGCCAAGCGCCTGCGTGGCCAAACCATGTCCAGCGCAGAGTACGAACAGCACGTAGCGGCCTATGACGAGGCCCGAGCTCTGGTTGCACAATCGGAAGAAGACATTTCCCAACGCCTGGTGCGCGCACCTTTTGGTGGCGAGCTTGGTCTGCGCCGGATAAACCTTGGCCAGTACGTGGAGGCCGGCACACCAATTGCCACACTGACTGACAACCGCGTGCTGCACATCGACTTCACTGTCCCAGAGCGCAACCGTGCAGCACTGAAGACGGGCCTTCAGGTGCGAGTCAAAGGGGACGGGGAAAGTGGCAAGACCCTCAGCGGGCAGATTTCTGCAATCGATCCGCAAGTGGACAAGGAAAACCATGCCATACGCGTGCGGGCCACTCTGCGCAACGACGCACAAGGCGCCCTGTGGCCCGGAAAGTTTGCTCATGTAGTGCTTGAGCTCAGTCCCGGCCCTGCCGTCACCACTATTCCTACCGTAGCGCTGGAAACATCACTGTCCGGCGAGCGTATTTATGCCCTGCGGGAAACCGATGGCGTATTGCGCGCCCAGCTGGTTTCCGTACGTACCGGCTCGCAGTCAGACAGCCGCACCGAAGTGCTGGGCAGCAACCTGAATGAAGGCGACCTGGTTGTAGTAGCCGGCCAGATCAACCTGCAGGACGGAGCCCTGGTTGCCCCGCGCCAGCCCGAGGCACTCGCGTCAGGATCCGAGGCTATCGGGTCCTATACCGGTAAAAAGGAATAGACCGCCATGGCTGTTACCGACATTTTCATACGCCGTCCCGTGCTGACGCTGGCCTTCGCCCTGCTGATCGTCCTGGTGGGTCTTCGCGCATTGATGGACCTGCCCTTGCGCCAGTACCCCAAAATCGAAAGTGCCGTGATCACGGTCACCACCGAGTACCCCGGGGCTCCGGCCGATCTGATGCAAGGTTTCGTCACCACCACCTTGGCCCAGGCAGTCGCTACCACCCAGGGCGTGGAATACATGAGCTCATCCTCTGAGCAAGGGTTGAGCACAATCACCGCCTATCTACGCCTGAATGCCAACTCCGACGCGGCCTTGACCGAAGTACTGGCCAAGGTCAACGAGGTACGTTACCTGCTACCCGAAGAGGCCTACGACCCGGTTGTGGTACGCCAGGCACCAGGCGCGATCGGTGTCATTTACGCCGGTTTCAGCCCCGGCGAAGGTGAAGCCTTGACGGGTATCACCGACTACCTGATGCGCGTGGCCCGGCCCATGCTGACCACCGTTGAAGGCGTGGCCGCCGTCAACGTGCTTGGCGGTCAAAACCTGTCGATGCGTATCTGGCTCGACCCCCTGCGCATGGCCGCTCACGGCATTACTGCCGCCGACGTCGACCGGGCCATCGAGGAGAACAATTATCAGGCCGCCCCTGGCCAGATCAAAGGCGCGCTGGTGGTTGCCAACGTGCGCATCGACACCAACCTCAATACCGTCGAAGGCTTCAGCCGCTTGGTGGTAAAAAAGGGCGAGAGCCTGGTTCGTCTTGAAGATATCGCAACGGTTGAAATCGGCACACAAAGCCGCGACCAGATCACCGGCATGAACGGCGAAGCAGCCGTGTACCTGGAGGTCATGGCAACACCAGGGGGCAACCCGTTGACCATTTCCCGCCAGGCCAGACAGGTGCTCGACAAGCTGAACCTGCCGCCTGGGGTCAAGATGGCAATCCCCTACGATGTCACTGTGTTCATTGATGCGGCGATCGACAACGTATTGGTTAAATTCGTGATCGCCGGCCTGGAAGTGGTACTGGTGATTTTCCTGTTTCTAGGCTCCATGCGCGCCGTTGCCGTACCGGTCCTGAGTATTCCGCTGTCGCTGCTTGGCGCTGCTGCGATCATGCTTGCGCTGGGTTTCAGCCTCAACCTGCTGACGCTGCTGGCCATGGTCCTGGCCATCGGCCTGGTGGTCGACGACGCCATTGTCGTGGTTGAAAACGTCCATAGGCGTATGGAAGAAGGCGAGTCTTCCTTCGAGGCAGCCAAGAACGGTGCCCGGGAAATTGCCGGCCCGGTCCTGACCATGGCCGCCACCCTGGTCGCGGTGTATGCGCCACTGGGCTTGATCGGCGGGCTGACCGGTGCTTTGTTCAGCGAGTTCGCCTTCACCCTGGCAGCCGCCGTGGCGGTGTCCGCTGTTGTCGCCCTCACCGTCTCGCCCACCGTGGCGTCCAAACTGTTGCATCATGACTCACCCAGCCGTTTTGCTCGTAAGGTCGAGGCCATTACCACCCGCGTCGTGAATGCCTATGACCGCTTGCTGGGCAAAGTGCTCAAGGATGTCCGCCTGGCGCTGCTGATTGGCCTCGGCGCGATGGTGAGCCTGCCCGTACTGTTCAATGGCCTGCAATCGGAATTGGCCCCGGCCGAAGACCAGGGTGAAATTGTCGTCGACATGAAGGCGCCACAAGCAAGCAGCCTGGAGTTTCTGGAAGAACAGGCCAAGCGGGTTGAAGCGACGTTGCTGTCCATTCCCGAAACCGGCACCGTTTATATGGTCGCCGGTGTAGGCGCTTCGCTGAACAAAGGCTGGGCGGGCGTCATGCTCAAGCCGTGGGGGGATCGTGAGCGCTCGGCGGAGGAGATCATGGCCGAGCTACAGGGCAAGCTGGCCTCTGTAGAAGGTATCGCCGGGTCAGCCTTTCTGCCGGCACCGCTGCCAGGCTCGGTGGGCGGTTTTCCGGTACAGCTGGTGGTGACTTCTGCGGCCAAGCATGAAGAAGTCTATGAAAACATGGAGAAGGTCAAAGCTGCCGCTCGCAACAGTGGGCTGTTTGCCTTCATCGACTCCGACCTGACCTTCACCAACCCCACAGTACTGGTGCGCATCGACCGTTCCAAAGCCCATGACCTGGGCCTGGACATGAAGGAAATCGGCGACACCTTTGCCCGCCTGGTCGGTGAGTCCTATGTCAACCGTTTTGGTGCTCAAGGTCGTTCCTACGATGTCATTCCACAGGCCCCACGGGACCAACGCCTGACACCAGAGTTTCTCGAAAGCTACTACATTCGCACGGCCAGCGGGGGGCAAGTGCCCATTTCCACGGTGATCACCCTGGAACGAGGTGTCGAGGCCAACGCACTGACCCAGTTCAATCAGCTCAACAGCTCCACCCTGGTGGCGATCCCGGCCCCTAACGTTACCTTGGGCCAGGCGGTGGCCTTCCTCCAGCAGGAAGCAGCAAAACTGCCAGCAGACTATCAGCATGACTTCCTCGGTGAATCACGTCAGTACCTGCAGGAACAGGGCGGCTTTGCCATTACCTTCGCCTTTGCCCTGGCATTCATTTTCCTGGTGCTGGCGGCTCAGTTCGAAAGCGTGCGCGACCCCCTGCTGATCCTCACCACCGTCCCTCTGGCAGCCTGCGGTGCACTGACGGCGATGTTCTTCGGTTTCGCGACGCTGAACATCTACACCCAGATTGGCCTGGTTACGCTGATTGGCCTGATTGCCAAGCACGGCATCCTGATCGTGGAGTTCGCCAACGCCGCGCAACGCAATCAACACCTGGACCGGGTCGAAGCGGTACGGGCCGCCGCGCGTACGCGTATTCGCCCGATCCTCATGACCACCGCAGCAATGATTGGCGGGCTGCTTCCGTTGCTCTTTGCAAGCGGCGCCGGTGCCGGCAGCCAGCGCTCGATCGCCGTGGTACTGGTGGCGGGACTGATGGTCGGCACTGTGTTCACGTTGTTCGTCCTGCCTGCGGTATACGCCCGTTTTGGCCGTCAGTTGGCGCACAAACAGCCTGAGGCTATCGAACAACCGCTGCACGCAAGCCCTGACCACATCTGACCGAGACACTCAGGAATGCTCAGCGAAAAGGATATCCAATGAGAACCATCGAAAAGATTCCCGCCTTCACCTGCACTAGATTGCCACTGGCCCTGGGCTTGCCCTTGGCCCTGGCGCTACTTGCCGGCTGCTCGCTCACACCGGATTATTCGGTACCCGATGAAGCGCGAAGCTGGGTATACAAAGAGGCACCCGCCCTCCCCCAGAATCAGACCGGTTCCTGGAAGCAGGCCCAGCCCGCTGAAGACCAGCTGCGCGGCCAATGGTGGCAAGTCTTTGCTGATCCGCGCCTCAATCAACTTGAAGAGCAGGCAGCCCTGGCCAACCCCGGCTTGCATGCCGCCGCCGCCCGACTCAAACAGGCCCGTGCTCTGCAACGGGATGCGCGGGCGGACCGCATGCCGCGCGTCGATGCCGCATTCGGGCCATCGCGTCAGCGTGAGTCACCAGCCTCCCTGGACCTGCCCGACGACGGTCCGGCCAACACCTTTACACTTTGGCGCGCAGAGCTTGGGATCAGCTATGAAGTGGATCTGGCCGGACGCATCGACGCACAAGTTGAAGCGGCCACCGCTGAACTTGAGAAAAGCGGCGCACTGTATCGGACCGTGCTTTTAGCCTTGCAGGCCGATGTTGCCGAGCACTACTTCCTGATACGCGAGCTGGACACCCAACTGTATGTCTATCGACGCACGCTGGAGCTGCGCAATGACACCTATCGCCTGATCAAGCATCGCCACGACAACGGCGATGCCGGTGAGCTCGACCTGGTGCGCGCGCACAGCGAACTGGAAGCGGCCCGCTCCGAAGCATTGGGGGTAGAGCGCAATCGCGCATCGGCAGAACACGCCCTGGCAATCCTGCTGGGGCTGCCACCTGCGAAGTTCAGCCTCGAACCCCAGCTACTGGTGGCAAAAGACATCGCCATCCCCCCCGGATTGCCGTCCTCGCTGCTCGAACGCCGACCTGACATCGCTGCAGCAGAACGCGCCATGGCAGCTGCCAACGCCCGTGTCGGTATCGCCAAAGCGGCGTTCTTCCCGAAATTGGAGCTCACCGCTGCTGGTGGCTTCGAATCCAGTGAACTGGGTAACCTGTTCGAATGGTCGAGTCGAACCTTTCTTCTCGGCCCGCTGGTAGGCGCCGCCATGACCCTGCCCTTGTTCGATGGTGGCCGGCGTCAGGCCGGCGTGGACTATTCACAGGCCGCCTATGAGGAGGACGCGGCTCGCTACCGAGAAGTGGTGCTCAAGGCGTTCGGGGAAGTCGAAGACAATCTTGCACTATTGCGCATCATGGCCGAGCAAAGCCGCGCGCAGCAGATCGCCCTGGCCGCCTCGGAGCGAGCGGCAGAACTTTCCCACCTGCAGTACCGTGAAGGTTCGCATACCCAGCTCGATACCATCGACGCGGACCGCACGATGCTCACTCAACAACTGGCGACCGCGCGCCTCAATGGCGACAGGGCGCGCTCAACCGTGCGCCTGATCCGGGCGCTGGGTGGTGGCTGGGAGGAGGCCCTGAAACAACAGCACAGCATTGCCAGCAACACGCAAGAAGAGTGATCGCAACGCCGCCCTTGCCAACGGCAGGGGCGGTGAGCCGTCAACTTACGCGGCAGAAATGTTGCCTGCCTCCCCCATGATCCAGTCGATAAACGCCTGTACCTCAGGGCGCTGCGTGGCATCAGGACGCGTGACCACGTAGTAGGCAAAACGCGACGGCCAAGGCTTGTCCAGCGCCACAACCAATTTGCCGGACTCGATGTCTTCCTGGACATGGCTGTCCTGAACCAAGGCAATTCCCTGCCCCGCAGCGGCAGCACGCAACAGCAACAAGTCCTCCTCGAAACTCATCCCGCGCCGCCCCTCATCTCCCACCTGCACGCCATGGGCTTGCAACCAGAGCACCCAATCGGCGCGGTCACCATCCTGCAGCAAGGGATAATTGAGGCAATCGATGGGCTCACGAATCATCGGTCCCTGGGCAAGCAGCCCAGGGCTTGCGACCGGCAACAACACCGGCGCCATCAAACGAATCGACTCAAGCCCTGGGTAGCTGCCGAGCCCATGGCGCAGCGCCACATCAATCCTGTCGCGCTTGAAGTCGACCATCTTCGCCGATGCCTCGACCCGCACTTCGATTTCCGGGTGCAACTCACTGAAGCGACCAATTCTTGGCACCAGCCAGGCGGAAGCGAAAGACGGCACCGTACTGATGGTGAGGGTCTTTTCAACCGCCATGGTTTCCAGTGTCGAAAGCGATTTTTCAATCTGGTCAAAGCCGCGCAACAGGCCTGGGTGCACGCGCGCACCGGCTTCGGTGAGGTAGACGCCATGGCGGCCACGCACAAACAACGCAACGCCTATGCGCTCCTCCAACAGACGAATCTGTTGACTGACCGCACCTGGGGTAACCCCCAGGCTTTCAGCCGCGGCCTTCAGACTCCCAAGGCGCCCTGTTTCAGTAAAGGCACGCAGTGCGAGCAACGGTAAGACTGCTCCCATGTGTCTGTCCTCAGATTAGAAATTCTAACGCACCGCAGGAGAATTCATCGTTTCTCAATACGGTAGCTCCTCACTAGGATAGCAACTGAGGCATTGACTAGAAAGCAGCTTATCTAAGGTAGACAACGGAACATGAAGACCCCTGATTTGATCCTTTATACCGACAGTTCACCCAACGGATTCAAGATCACCATTGCCCTTGAAGAGCTCGGTTTGCCGTACGTCCTCAAACATGTGCGCATCGAACAGGGCGAGCATCGTCACCCTGATTTTCTCAAGCTCAATCCTCATGGACGGATTCCCGTTCTGGTCGACGAAGACACTGGCGTTACGTTGTTTGAGTCTGCCGCAATCCTGATGTACCTGGCCGAGAAAACCGGACGCCTGCTCCCAGACAACCTGGTCATGCGCTGGTCAGCCATCACCTGGTTGATGTTCCACGCTTCGAGCATGGGGCCCCTTCTCGGCCAACGCGTGCAATACGAAATTTTCGATACCAGCCACAGCGATGTTGGCGAGCGCTTTCGACGCCTCACCGAAGAGGCTTTCACAACATTGGACAACCACTTGAAGGACAACTTCTGGCTCGCTGGCCCTGAGTACAGCATCGCCGACATTGCCACCTTCGGCTGGATGCACATCGCGCACATCATCAATTTCGATTTCAGCCGCTTCAGCCGCCTGAGCGCTTGGCACGACCGCGTCAGCCAGCGCCCGGCGGTACAACGTGGCATCAACCTGCCCCAACCGGCGACCGGCCCCTGACACTTACCGCAGAAGAGAATCGGCATGAACGAGACCGTGATACGCACCGACCGCGCCACCACCCGCGGCGCCAGCGCGCCAGCCTTTGCCGGACACCCTGGCTACACGCGGATGTTTGCGCCAGACCAACTGACGCTGGGCATCTTTCTGCCGCTGCGCTTTTATGAAGGCGACATGAGCGTCTTGGCCGGCCAGGCCGACCTGGTCAGCGAGATTGACCGCTACGGGTTCGCTGCAACCTGGGTCAGGGACGTGCCGTTATTCGATCCGTACTTCGGTGATGCCGGGCAAGTCTTCGATCCCTTCACTTACCTGGCCTACCTGGCCGCCAGAACCAAGCGTGTCACCCTGGCCACCGGCAGCGCGATATTCTCTTTGCGCCACCCGATAGACCTGGCCAAAGCAGCGTCGACCATCGACCAACTGTCCGGTGGACGCCTGGTCATGGGTATCGCATCGGGCGACCGCCCTGTCGAATTTCCCGCTTACGGGCTGGAGCACAGCGAGCGCGGTGAACGCTTCGCCGAATCGGTGGATTACTTTCGGCAATTGCTGCAAAGCGGCGAAAAAACCATCAGCTCACCGCTGGGACACTTGAGTGACGCGCAGTTACTGCCCAAACCTGCCACGGGCAACATTCCTTTGCTGGTCACCGGTTCCTCACGCCAATCGATGCAGTGGCTGGGTGAACAGGCCGATGGCTGGCTGACCTATCCGGAATCAACGCAGAACATCTCAGGGCCGCGGCGCCTTGCAGAGAAAATACGTGCCTGGCGCAGCCATATTCCTGACCAGGGTTTCCGCCCCCACGTCACCAACGAGTGGATTGACCTGAGCGCAGATCCCAACTTCCCGCGTACGCCGTTACGCGGCGGCTATGTCCTCAAGACCGGTCGACGGGGCTTGATCGAGCTACTCGGCGAATGGCGTGACGCCGGCGTGAATCACGCAGCGATCGGCATTCACCTGGCAGAGCGTCCGGCGCAGGAAATCATTCAGGAACTGGCTGAAGAAGTGCTGCCGCTGTTTCCTTCTCACGACGGTGTGTTGCCACTTGCACAACACTGGTAATCAGCCCACACGTTACTGCCAGAGCACCTTCGCGTCTCTGGCAGCCGTGGCCTCATTCATCCATTTACAGGGATCACACGGATGCACCTTGCCAAACCTCAGCTCTATCGCGGCCACTATGACAGTCAACTGGGGCGGATAGATTTGTTGGTCAATAGCAACGGTGCATTGTTGCGACTGGATTTCGCATTGCCCGGGGCGCTCTACACCCGGGTCGAATATGCCAATGCCATCGCCGAGCAGGAACCCTTCACGCCAATTTGCCAACAACTGGGCGAATACTTTGCAGGCAACCGAGCCGACTTCGATATCGAGCTCGCCCCTGCCGGCAGCAGCTTTTTGAAGGAGGCCTGGGCATTGCTCAGAGCCGTTCCCTATGGCACCACTACAACGTACGGTGCCCTGGCCAAGGCGATGGGCAAGCCAGGGTCTGCGCGGGCTATTGGCATGGCTAACGCAGTGAACCCGATTTCGATCATCGTCCCCTGCCATCGCGTCATCGCTGCCAGTGGCGCTCTGACCGGCTACAGCGGCGGGCTGGACAAGAAACGTGGACTACTGATCCTGGAAGCAGAGCATTCGCGGGGCGACCTGGCGTGTGTACCTAGCAGGCCGGTCTGAAGACCGCATCGCAATACTGCTGCAGAACCTCAGCCTTTTTCGACCCACTGTGCGCATCGCGGTGGGTTTTTTTATGGTTCCGATTTAGTCAGAACATTTGCAGATTTTTCCTCTTCCTTGTAGTCCATTTCCCAAAGATACTTGTGCCGCCTTTGAGCCATTGCGCTGCTCTGGAGTGCGGCCTAACCTCTGCCGGTCGTTGACATTCAACGACCGGCTTTGACAGGCCGATAATCATCTCCCGAACACGTGCACGCTTCATGGCGGCTGTACGTGGGGCACCTCGTGTGCGCCGAGTTCGGGAGTCCTCGGTCTGTCAACCCGCGTACAGCTGCCACCTTCCTGTTTGACAGCAGGTCTGTAGCAGTATCACTGACTTCCGAGGTGTATATGCTCAAGATCGTCCCCGATCCCCCCCTCCTCCCCCGAGACACCCACCACTCCCTCGAAGACCTGCTCGTCCAGATTTCGGAGTACCTGGTCTGTGCATTGACCGTAGCCCAACAGACGGTGCTCCTGCACCCGCGACCACCCGGGCAGATTCTGACCTTGGCAACCATGCATGAGATCGACAGCGCCCGTAGCCTGGTCGAGTTAGCCTTGAGCAAGGTGCAGGTACAGCACTGAGTTCAAACCCATCGCGGGTCAAGCCCGCTGCAACAGGCGGGCTTGGCGGCGGCAGATGTTGAGGAGTGGTTAATGACTGGCCGTAACCCATCGCAAGGCAAAAACGGACCTTGGCAAACCTGTGGTATCGGCAGCTTCGGTGAAGGCGTCGGGGGGCAAATCGAGAACCGATTATTCCGCACCACTGCCGGGCAGGATGTGCAATACGCGCTGGAGCAGGCCAACGTGTTGATGAGCTGTGTTAATACGATCACCTTGCAAGCAGCGATCGAGCAGGATGACACGCTGGCGTGGGCGGCACATTACCTTAGCGGTATGGCTAAGGCGCTGATAGAGGATGTGGCTTATGTAATGAAGGCGGAGTCATTTCTCAGAACTTAGCAGAGAGAAAGAACCAGACCTAAATTACTTTAGATCGAGGCTGCCGAAGCAGCCTCAATTCTTCAGTCTTTGTCGCATCAGATATACAGACAACATTAATATAATTTATCTTCAACGTCAGTAACTGAGGGCATGAGGATCTTGCTAAGTTTACGAACCAGAAGATCCCGAACTACCACTACCATTGGTATTGCTACTTTGACTTTGACTTTGACTGCCACTGCCACTGCCACTGCCACTGCCACTGCCACTGCGAATAACTTTGGTTGTAGTATCCTTTTGACCAGATTTATCTTTAGGGCTATCAGTCATCATACACCTCCATTAAAGCGCTAAAAATGCGCTGAGTCCTGATTAAACCAAATGAGTAAAAATCCGCAACTGACAAAAATGATAGGTAACCACCCTAACGAACGATTCGAAAAACATAAAAACCCGAGCCCCCCCGAACTTCAGCCAGACGCTAAAGCGTCTGGCAATAAAAAGTAACCTGGGTGGTCTCAGCCGTGCACCCAGAACGCGCTCTCTGCAAACTGTTCGCCATTCCACCAATTTGCCTTGCCGGTGCCATAGCTGAAGTTGCTCGCGCCAGCCTGGCTCTGCAAGGGGGCGATCACCTCGCCGGCAGAATCGCGCCTGGCGCTGAACGTCGGCGTTTCTGGAACCACTGCAACGATATGCCCGGATTTGCCCTCTTCCTTGCGCCGCGCCACGATCAGACCGATGCCACCCTGATTGGCAGCTTGTTGGAGCTTGCTCAGCGTTCCGGTCTGGCGCCAGCCAAAATCTGCACCAAAATCGCGTAACCAGCGAAACAGATCATTGGCGCGCATTTCGAAAATCGTATCGCCAATCAAGGGCTCTACCTGATTGCCTTTGGCCAGAGCAATGACAGCCTTGGACGTCCACCACACACGCGGCAAGTACACGCCCGCCAGGTGGCAATAGTCATGGCAATAGATATTGCAGAACGTCAGCCCACTGTGCGGCTGGTAGCGCTTATGTGCGGAGCTGTCTACCGCCAGCCATTTGATGATGGCGGCAAGTTCACCGCGCAGCTCATCCGGTGAAGTGCCTTGGCGTGCGGGTTGCCCTGACTCGTTCAAGGAATGAGCACCCGCCGTATCCGCCCGCCGGGTCACGCGCCCAGGCTTTCTGGGCATTAATACCGCCACCACACCTGTGCTTGGCGATGAAACCGCTGGAGCGACGACAGGAATGTCATCTAGGTCAGGCGCTGCCACCAGGAATTTTTGCGAGACAAAACCATGCAACAGCGCACCCGCCAGGGAGGTTTGCACTTCACGAAAACCACCTTGGGCTTTTTTCGCCACCGCGCGCACGGGGTGACCATCAGGCAAGTGACCAATCACATTGGCTTGCGGCGGATCACTGATACTGGGTTCGCTTCGCACCCGCAGCATGCCCTCACGGGTTTCTACCCGAAAAAAGTCACCTTGTGCCTCCACAGGGCTTGGCGTTGGCACCAACGCCAAGCCAGCGGCCGGTGCCACGAGCGCCGGGGTGGAGCCTGGCAACGCTACCGACTGGGCAAGGAGAATGAAGTCGAAAATCTTCTCGCCATAGAAGTGCTGGCCATCAAAATGGCCCTGCCGTAGCCCCTTTTTCGGATTGAAGCCTCCGGTGTTGTAGGTAATGGCCACAGCAGCCAGCTCATGGTTGGTCAGTGTCGAACGCCCCTGAAAGCCCAACTTTTTCAAGCCACGCTTAAGCTCTTCGATGCACATGCCCAACGTGGCCTCGAACTGCTCGTAACGTCGCTCGAGAAAGTAGTCCGGATCAACGTTGAAGAACTGCAGATCGCGTTGAAACATGCCAAAACCATGGCAGAACTTGTTCGGTTTTTTCGCCACTGCAGCGAAGCCGGGGATGTGCTCGGCCATGTCGACCAAGGCCTGATGGGCCAGATCGAACATCGCTGCACCACCCGGCACGGCCAGCAAATCGGCTTTGGTTCTGGGGAATGCTGAGCGTCCCTTATCGGCGTCCAGCGTGTCGCCAACGCACAGTGCGAGGATGTGCGCCGTGGTCATTGCCTTGGCGCGCAGCACCGACCAGACGTGTCCGGTCTCCTGGCAGGCAATTGCGGTGATGAAATCCACCGTGAAGGGCAATCCCGCAAGCCGCGGGGTAATCAGTGGCTGAAATTGGGTCTTGAACCACAGCACATCAGCGTGTTTGGGCATGAAGGACCTCCCGAGAACAAGGCAACTCGCACACGGCTACCACCCGGACTGCGACTCGGGAAAACTGGTTAGTTTTCAGGTCCTTCTATATTCAAGTAAAGCCACCCGCCCATAGGCGTCAAGTTTTCGCTCAGACCTCCTGGCTATTAGCGCCCGAGAAACAGCAAAGCAACTACCAACGCGGCGAGGAAAAAGGTTTCACCGACCAGCATGACGATGGGTTGCCAGCCGACCTTGGTCAGTTTCTGTAGCGATGTTTTCACCCCCAGAGCAGCAATGGCCACCACCAGGCAACTGCGTGACAGGTCGTTCATGCCATCGGTCACCGTGTGCGGTATGACGCCCGTGCTGTTGATTGCCACCAGCACCATGAAAGCGACCAGAAAGCCCGGCACCAAAGGGATGCGCCCACGCTCGCTGCCCACTTGTTGATGGCGGAACAGCCAGGCAATCACTACCACTGCCGGTACCAATAGCGCCACACGCAGCAGTTTCACCACGGTCGCGATATCACCTGTTGCCGGCGAGATCATGTACCCAGCACCGACCACTTGGGCGACGTCATGGATAGTCCCGCCGAGGAACGTGCCGGTCTGCTCAGGACTGAGGCCAAGCAGCTTGCACAGAATGGGATAGGTGATCATCGCTAACGTCGACAATCCGGTGACGCCGACAACAGTAAGCAAGGTGTCGCGCTCACTGTGCTCATGCTTGGGCAGTACGGCGGAAATAGCCAAGGCCGCCGATGCGCCACAGATTGCCACGGCGCCGCCGGTGAGTACGCCGAAATCGGCGCGCTGGCCGAGCAGGCGGGCGCTGATCCAGCCGATGCCGATGGTTGCAGCAACCGCCAATACCGCGGCAAGGACCGTTTCCACGCCCAACGCGCCGATTTGCTCCAAGGTGATACGTGCCCCCAGCAAAATGACCCCCAGGCGCAAAATGGTACGCGAGGCATATTCGATACCAGGCAGGCAGCGACCGTCTTCGATCAGGAAATGGAAGGTCATACCGAAAAGCAGTGCATACAACAGCGTCGGGCCACCGTAATGGTCGGCAATAAAGGCCGAAGCCATGGCGATTGCCAAGCTGACCATCAGGCCGGGGCCCAGGGTTTGTACGCGGGTCAGGATTCGTCGGGGGGCGGTGGCGGGCGTTGCGCAGGGCACATCCTTGATCATTTCACTGCCCCCCGGTTCGCCCGGCAGCTACAGGTGATCAGCCCGGCAATGAAACCACACGCGCAAGCATCTGCGAGTGAGGGAATGGCACTTCCAATCGGTATTTTTTTCTTGTTATTCATGATGTGGCTCTCATGCCGGTGAACGGTGAGAGGCACTACATCAAACGCGGAACAATGGCGGAAGTGAATATCCATCATTCATGGTATGCACCAGGTTAATGCCAAAACACGCGTGCTTATACGCGTTGAGCATGCGCTCACATGGGCGTTGCGCCACGCTTGGCGACAGCTATTTGATCCTCAAAAAACGCCTTCCCTGGCGTATTGAGTGCAGGTGACGCGGCTCACTGCTGAATCAGCGCACGCCTTCCTGACGCAGAGCTGCAGGGGTGTAGCTGGACATCAACGCTTTCACGCCGAACTCCACGCTGCGCTTTTCTTCATTCTTCAGCCCCAGTACCGAATAACGACCGGAGACCAAGTCATACAGGGTCTCGGCGGTGTAACCCGGCACCTTGTGGTTGTAATACTGTTGTGCGTGGCCCTCGGCGACCCGCCACAGTACCCCACGGCCGTCGTAGTGATCGACCTCGGCCAACTGCCAGGTGTCCTCGTCGAAGTACATATGGCGCTTGGCATAGATGTGCCGCTCACTCGGCTTGAGCGTGGCTTCGACTTCCCAGACACGGTGCAGCTCGTAGCGGGTCAGGTCCTGATTGATGTGGCCAGGTTTGATGATGTCGTCGTACTTCAACTGCGGCGAGTCGAGCTTGTAGCTGTTGTATGGGATGTACAGTTCCTTCTTGCCGATCAGCTTCCACTCGTAACGGTCCGGTGAGCCGTTGAACATGTCGTAGTTGTCCGAAGTGGCCAAACCATCGGCAGCCGTGGCTGGGCCGTCGTATGCCACTTGCGGGGCGCGACGCACACGGCGTTGACCGGCGTTGTAGAGCCATGCCATGCGCGGTTCTTTGACCTGGTCAATGGTCTCGTGCACCAGCAGTACACTGCCCGCCAATCGTGCCGGGGCAGTCACCCGCTGGATGAAGAAGAACAGGCTGTTCTGCGCCTTGGCCTTGTCGAGGTCCGGCAGGTTACTCGGGTAAGAGATTTCGTCTTCAAAATGCACCATGGTGAATGCGCCATTGACCTGCGGCTGCACCCGCGTCACGAAACGGTGCACATTACCGCCGCGGTAGCGCGTGGTGTGATTCCACACGACCTCGACGCCATTGCTCGGGATCGGGAAGGCGTAGTAGCGGCTGTCGCTGAAGTTTTGCAGCCCGTTACCATCAGACAGTGTTTCGGTCTTGGCCGCGCTGGTCTTGATCGCACTGTAGATCTCGTCCGGCAATGCCGCCGTACGGTGGGTGGTGTAGACCGGAATTTTGTAGGTCTGGGGGTAACGCTGGAACATCGCCAGCTGGCCTGCGGTCAGCTTGTCCTTATATTGTTCGACGTTGCCAGCGGAGATGGTGAACAGTGGTTTTTCACTGGCGAACGGGTCGGCCAGGAAACCCTTGGCATCCACAGCGCCGGCATTGGTCGGCAGTCCGCCGCTCCAGGCTGGAATCGAACCGTCGGCATTGGCGGATTTCTCGGCCCCCATCGGGGTGAGACTGGCCCCCAGCTTGGCGACCTGATCGGCAGGCACCGCAGCCATGGCACTGGCGGCCAGCAGCGACAGAGAAAGTGCGCCGGTTTGCAGCAGATTTCGGGTGGTTTTCATTGTTATCACCTTTCTGATGTTGACCCGTTAGAAGTTCACGCCGAGGCTGAGGGCAAGAAAATCGCGGTCGACCTGAGTGTTGTACTTGCCGTCGAAAAAGTTCGTGTAACTCACGCTGGCGTTGTAGGTGTTGCGGTACTCGGCATCCAGCCCAAGGCTCACAGCCTTGGCGCCCTCGGTGAACAAACCGTTCGGGCCATAGCCGTTGACGTCATGCGACCAGGCCACGTTCGGCTTGAGGTTCACGCCGGCAAACACGTTGCTGTAGTCCCAGATGGCGCGCGCGCGGTAACCCCAGGATGTAGTGGTGACGAAGCCGTCGTTTTCGCAGTTGCGCACCAGGTTCTGGGTAGCGCCGGTGTTGCCAACGGCGCCATTGATCGTGCTTTGGTTCAGCGCCTGACAGGTATTGATCGCGCCGCTGGCCGGCAACTCGCCCGGCCCGAAGACGGCATCACGGCCATACCGTGCCTTGTTGGACGCCTCCAATCCCCCTGTATGCACCACCCCAACCTCACCGACCAGCGTCAAGCGCTCGGCGCCCATTACTTGATCGAAGAAGTGCGTAAAAGTGGTTTGCAACTGGGTGATTTCTTTGCGGCGGTAACCTTGTAGGTCGCTGCCCGGCGTGCCGTCGAGCAACGAAGCATTGCCGTACAGCGGGTTGACGCTGGCCTTCAGCGGATCGACCACGGCGAACAGAATGTCGGGAGTGTTCAGTTGCACTGGCGCATTGGGCCGATAGCTGATTTCGCCCTGCCATGCCGTGCCAGTAGGCAGCGTGGTGGAAAAGCTCAGGCCATACAGGCGGATGTCTTGCGGGTACTCCATGAAATACTGGGCGTTACCCGCCACCACCAGCGGTGCGGCGGCGCCGAATCCGGCGGCGGCGTTATAGACGCTTTGGGCCGGCGCGGTGTCGCCAAAGAACGGCGCGCGGCTGTGGTAGTTCATGAAGTAGGCGCCAAACTCGGTGTCCAGCGGCTCGAACATGTAGCGTAGCGCCAGGCCCCACTGACCACTGTCACGCGCATCACGGTCCGCCCCCCGACTTACCCGGGTACCTTCACCATTCTGGTTGATGTCCAGGGCCGTGCCAGGCAGGCGGCTGTTAATCAGGTTGCCCACCGCCGGGTTGTTGGTCAGCAAACGCAAGTTGTCGGTACAGCCATCGGCAGCCAAATCGGATTGGGCGAAGAATGTGCCGCAGTTGTCCACCACGGTCTGGTCCCACTCGATTTGGTAGAACGCCTCGGTCGACAGGTTATCGGTCAGGCTTTGCTGAACGAAAAACATGTTGACCGGAATCAGGCCTTCCTTGACCTCCGCACCGGGACGGCGGAAGGCTGACACATCGACTGGGTTGATCGAGTTGATACCGTTCTGAATGAACGTACTTTCTCCCCAACTCACGACCTGCTTACCGACCCGCACACTGCCTGGCTGCTGAGCCAGGGTGTAGTTGTAGTAAGCAAACGCATCGAGCAGTTGATAACCAGAGGACTTGGCGCCCTCCTTGCGGCCATGGTTGTCGATGTCCTTGAACGGCCGGCTCTCGTCCTGCAGCTCAAAGTCGTACCAGTACTTGCCGCGCATGAACACACCGACATCACCGTACTTCAGTTCGAGGTCGTGAATACCCTTGAAGATTTTCGAGAATGTGCGGTTTTTCTCGAAGTTCAGCCGCGAGTCATCCGAGGTCTGTGACAGTCCCTTGCCGCCGTTATTGACCCCAATCAGATTGCTGTCCGGGCTTGCGGTCGACCAACTGGCGCCGACCGACAGCGAGGAGTCGAACTGGCCTTCGATTTCACCCACATTGAAATTGACGGCGTGGGCTTGAGCTACGCAGCCCAAGGTCATGGCGGTCGCAAGCGCCTTCAGTTCGAACGCTGCACACGTTTTTATTGTTTTCATGCGGTGCCCTGCTGGGTTGTTGTTGTTTTTGTTGTTGCTTACCCGCCCGGCGCTTTGTGCGCCCCCCAAAATTCAGCCAACACTCCGCCTACCGTCACTACGGTGACGGATGCCAAAAGGGGGAGTTATCAGGCCGGACGCAAGGTTTTCTCGATGCTCAGCGTTGCCGGGGGACTAACACAAGCCCTGCGGGTGTCGGGTCAGGCAGACGGCGCTTGTTCAAAGCACGGCAAATCACGGTCCACGGTGACCCATGGCAAGGCCGAGGCACACCATAGGTGCATCCCTGGTTGCACGCGCGCGGCATTGCTCAAGGTTCCGGCCTTGATGGCCAGTACACCTGGCATAGCGGCTATTTCCGAGTACAACGCCGAGCCACAGGCGTTACAGAAAAAACGCTTTACCGGATGACCACTGCCTCCGGCTTTCTCGTAGTTGGCGAGGCTATTGCCCTGCACGACAAAACCTTCAGCCGGCAACAAGAGGTTGATCGAGAACGCACTGCCCGACTGCTTCTGACAGTCTGTGCAATGGCACACGGCCGTGGTCAGTGGCGCCATGGCGCTGGAATAGTGGACGCTGCCGCACAGGCAACCGCCATCGATAGTGGTCATGGGAACGCTTCCTTTGGGATGGAGTAAACAGGTGCGATTGCCGGCGCCTCAAGGCGCCGGACGCTAAAGCAAAGGCGAATGACGAGGGCCGATCATCGTGTTCTGAGCAGGCGTGACAGCCTTGGGCTTCCACACAGCGGCGTGACGCTCGGTGTGCCGGAACGAGGTAAAACCAATGCTGAACCAGAAACAGGCCAACAGCCCCGACAGCAGGCAGACAATCAACATCGCGTACTTAATCGCTGCCAGATCATGCAGCACATGATCAGTCAGCAAGCCAACGGCGACGGGGCCCAATCCAGCACCCAGCAGATTGATCATGCCGGTGTACATTGCCGCGAACTGGCCGCGCATCGGTGCCGGAGCACTCTCTTGAATCGCCGCCGGCCCGGCACCAAAGAAGATGAACCAGAACGGGCAAGAAATCGCGAGAAAGATCAGCGCCAACTGGGCCGTGGGCATCAGCAACATCAACGAGCTGCTCAAGGTCAGACCAAAGCCGCCGACCACCGCAACCCGCAAATTGCCATGCATCACACCTCGCTTGCGCCAGTAGTCGCCCAGCCAACTGCCGACCAGCGCCCCCAAGGGCCCGAGAAAACACAGAAACAGGCCTAACTGCTTACCGATTTCGGCATAGGTCCAGGCGAACTCGCGAACGAAAAACGTCGGCACCCAACTGCTCATCGCGTACACACCCATGTAGAAAAAACCACCGCCCAGCATCAACGCTGAATAGCTTCTACGGTTCGAGCGAAGAAAGGCCATGACCTCTGAAAACGGCAACTGACTCGCGCCAGCCATGCGCTGTTGAGCGGTGTTTTTTCGGGTCCTGGGTTCGGGAATAACCGTCACCATCAAAGCGATCAGAAGCCCTGGCAGACCAATAGTCAGGAACGTTAGTTGCCAGGCCTCTAACTTGCCCAGCAGTGGCAATGTGGGCGCTGCAGCGGTGAACACCCCCAACACCGTGCCGCCGATGAGCAAACCGGCGCCCGCCCCGAACGGGCCGGCAGCACCAAAAATACCCAGTGCTTTACCCCGCCGGTGAGGAGGAAACAGATCGGCCAGCAATGACACCGTGCCAGGAATCAGCACCGCTTCGCCGACTGCTACGCCAATACGCGCCAGCAGCAGATGCCAATAGTCACTGGCCAAGCCGCCCGCCGCCGTGGCCAGGCACCACAGAGCGATCCCCACGGCAATCACCATGCGGCGGTTGCCGTGGTCAACCAAACGAGCAATGGGCATCCCCACCACGGCGTAGAACGCCGCGAAGGTGAAGCCATGCAACAGCCCCATCAAGGTATCGCTGACACCCAGCGAGTGCTGGATTGGACCGACCAGCAAGGTCAGGATTTGCCGGTCCATGATGGAGAAAACATAAGCCAGCAGCAGGGTGCACACGGCATACCACGCACTGTGTCGGCTCACACCCAGCCAGGGTTGCTCACCGAGCACGCTAGCATCGGACTTCTGGGACATGGTTGTGCCTCGTTGTTCTTATTTTTAACGGAGGAGTGCAAACACTCGCCCCTTGGCTCAGGCCGCGGGGCGAGCCCTGGTTAACCGTGTGTTCCGTCCTTGCAACTGGCCTGCGTCCAGATGTTATTTTCGCGCCAGAAGTTTTCCTTGCGCCAGTACGCCGGCAAACCACTGCCCGTCGAGCGAATGACTCGCTTGAGCAGCACTTTCAGCAGTTGTGCCTCTTCGAAGTTCAATGCTTGTTCTGCAGACGTTTCGGCGGCCTTGGCAAACGCCAATAACTCAATAGCAAAGCGCCGTCCCTGCTCAGTGAAATGCACCCGTCGATCTTGGTCGCAAACAATCAGGCTGCGATCGATTAACGGCTGCAGGTCTTTCGCCGAAACCCCCTGCCCCGATATCGCAACGAGATGCTGCAGATCCGCCAGGGTGCGGCCATCGCCCATGCTGAGCACTGTCAGCAACTCGTAGTCAATGTCTCGCAGGCCCTGCTCCTTGAGGCGCTCTCGAATCGGCATGAGCAATTGGTAATAGGTACGGCCCAACAGAAAACCAAGCCAGTCGTCTTCGAAGCTCGAGCTGTCGCCCTCAAGCACGCTGTTCTTCTTGAGCAGCAGACTGTAGCCACCGCTGTGGAAGACAAGAGGCGACTTGTCGAAGCTGTCGAAGGCCACCACTTCACCAACGAAAATGATGTGATCGCCGCCCTCATAGCGGTAGGTAGTCCGGCACTGAAAACGGGCCGAACAGCCTTCGAGCAACGGTATCTCACCCGGACCACGTTGCAGGGATAGTGTGGCGAACTTGTCTTCACCCCGTTTGGCAAAACGGTTCGACAGCGACTCCTGATCTGCCGAGAGAATATGCACCGCGAAGTGCTCGGCATCGATAAAGGCCGATGCGCTTGACGAGGTCTTGCTCAGGCTCCACAGCACCATCGGCGGCTCAAGCGAAACTGAATTGAAGCTGTTAGCGGTCAGGCCATAATCCTGTCCGTCCTCTCCACGGGTGGTGACAATAGTCACACCCGTGGTGAACGCCCCAAGCGCCTGGCGGAACTGCTTGGGATCGATATGGGAGGTGTTCATTGGCGTGCTCCATCGCTGCCGGGGCGGCAGCGAATTGTCGTCGTAGGTTCAAAAAATCAGCGGTTCAGCAGCGGCATGACCAGACGGCCAAAGCGCTCGGCTTCTTCATGATGGGGGTAGCCGGAAAGGCAGAACCCGCTACAACCTGCGTCGACGAACGCCATTAATTGATCCGCGACCTGCTGTGGATTGCCGACCACCGCAACGCCCGCACCAGGACGAACTTCCGTGATACCAGTCCACAGGTGCGGAGTCATCTTGCGGCCCACGGTCTGGGACAGTTCTTTCTGCCGTTGGTTGGCCACAGACTCTGCCATCATCGTCTTGACCTCAGACAGCCAGGTCGGATCTGCGCCGGTGACCAACGCATCGGCCGCAGCCCAGGCTTCTTCTTCGGTTTCTCGGCAGATGATTTGCAGCCGCATGGCGAACTCAATTTCCTCGCCTCGACCGTACTTCGCTGCGCGCTCACGCATCTCCTGGATTTGTTCGGCGATGCGCTCCGGGTAATCACCCCAGAACAGGTGAACAGCCGCGTGCTTGGCGGAAATCTCCGCAGCCTGCTCTGAACCGCCGCCAAGGAAAAAGGGCGGGTGCGGCTGCTGGAAGTTCTCCAGGGTCTTTCTCGGCCCGTGCACTTGATAGTACTTGCCGTTGTACTCGACCCCCTCCTCTGTCCACAGGCGTTTCATCAGCTCGACCTCTTCCTCCATCTGCTCGTAACGCGCTTCCTTGGAGCTGATCGAGCCTTCAGCGTACGCGTCTTTTTCACTGAGGCCAGCGATCAGGTTGACGTAGATACGGCCTTGGGAAAGTTGGTCGAAGGTGGAAAACATCCGCGCCTGCGCCACAGGATGGATGATGCCGGGCTTCACAGCGACCAATGCTTTGAGTTTTGTCGTACGCGAGATCAGGAACGAGGCAGTGACCCAAGCGTCCCAGCAGTATGGGGTGACCGGCACCAGCACATAATCGAAACCGGCGTCTTCAGCAGACCTCCCCACCCGCTCAAAATGCTCCATCGATTGCGCAACACTTTTGCTCGGATCACTGAACGCCGTGGTGTCACCAAATGTCGGGATGAACCAACCAAATTGCAGCTTTTTATTGTTATTCATGATGTGTGCTCTCGTACGAATGAACGATGCGATGCACTAAATCAAACCCTCGACAATGGGGGAAATGAATATGTAACATTTATGGTATGCACAATATAAATACAAAAACGCTAGACCTGAATTTACTGGTGGTGTTTGCCACGTTGTGGGACACCCGTAACGTCACGCGCGCAGGCGAACGCCTGGCACTGAGCCAATCCGCCGTGAGCCATGCACTGCGCCGCTTGCGCGAACGCCTGGATGATGAGCTGTTCGTGTTGGGCAGCAGCGGCCTGGTGCCGACGCCACGGGCGATGGAACTGATTGCTCCGGTGCGTGAAGCGCTGGAAAAAATCGACCAGGCGTTGCAAGGCGGTGATGCCTTTGTGCCCGCTACAACGCAGCGCAAATTCCGCATCGCTGCGGGCGATTTCGTTGAGTTTCTGATCCTGCCGAAGTTGATCCAGTACATCTCCCATCAAGCACAGGGGGTGATGATTGAAGTGGTACCGCTGCCTGCGACCAACGGCCTGTCGACAATGCTGGAAAGCGGCGAGATCGATCTGGTGATCAATACCCCCATGACACTTGGCGCTGGGCTGCGCCATGAGCACATCACCGCTATCCAATTGGTGACGATGATCTGGGCCCGTGAAGGCGTTCCACCTGGGCGTTTCCCCTTGGAGCTCTATCTGCAGCGACCACAAGTGATGATCGAGGTGCATCAGCGTACTGGCAATATCATCGACCGAACCCTCAATGACCTGGGCCTGGAACGACGCATTGGTGCGCTGGTGCAAAATTTTATGGCGATGCCGGTGATCGCGGCGCAAACCGGCTACATCTGCAATTTACCGAAACTGATCGCTCAGGTGTTTGCGGACAATTTCGGCCTCAGCTGTCATGAACCACCCGTGGAGTTCCCTGAACCTGAATTGGTTGCGTATTGGCACACTCGATACGATGCAGACCCTGGCCTGATCTGGTTACGAGAACGTGTGAAGAACTGCATCTTGGCCTGAGGGAACTGAGCCTGTCGCTGTAGGCGACGGCGTGGTTCAACAGTACTGAAGGGCTGAGTTATATGGTGTCCCAGGGCAGGTTCGAACTGCCAACCTTCCCCTTAGGAGGGGGATGCTCTATCCAATTGAGCTACTGAGACACAAGCGCCGGCAACGAGCGTTGCGCGGCAGAGGACGGCGTGCATGTTAACCAGCACGTCGGCATTTGTCATGTCATCCGTGGGGCTTTTTGCCTGTAGCCATTTTGCACCTGCAGGTGCGGATCGTGCATTCTGCAACAAGGCAGCAGGCCATCATTGCAGATTGCACGGGGCTGTTACTTAAAAAGCATCTCAAGCCATTGATTTTAAAGGATTAAACCAAAGAAAAAGGCTGGCATGCCGTGTGCAACACCTACTCCATAAAAAAGTGCCCGGCAACCGCCCTCACCCTGTGGAGTATGCCTGATGAACCGCTCATTGCTCCTGCTTAACGCCCTGGCATTGGCCATACTGGTGGGGTTGATAATGCAACCGGAAGGTTCCGCTGCAGCGTTCCAGGGGCAACCAATACCATCGATACCTGCGCAAAAGGCAGTATTTGACGCTCAAGCAGAAAAGCCGCCTGCTGCGACCCAGCCTTCCCTGCTGCAACCCAGCGCCCCGCAGGAGCGCTTGGTGTTCTAAAGGCTCATCCACTGGCGAGCACGCCCTGCTCCCGCAACAGGTCAAGCAAGCGCGCCACGGCCTCATCAAGGCTCGTGGAATTGTCCAACAGGTGCACGCCGTGATCAGCGACGCTCAATTGCTGACTGCGCGCCAGACGCTGCTCAATGTCCTCAAGCGCTTCCCGGCCACGGGCAAGCAAACGCTGGCGTAGGACGTGTGGTTCGACGCTGAGCAAAATTGCCAGAAGATCAGGATATTGCTGCCGTGCTTGCGCCAAGTGTGCGCGTGATCCATTGACCAGGACTGCTCTGCCCTGCGCCAACCAGTTGTCGATTTGCACCGGGATTCCATACGCCAGGCCATTGGCTCGCCAATGCAAGGCGAACTCGCCCTCGGCACACAGCTGTTCAAAGCGTTCGCAGGAAACGCCAACAGCATCTTCACCTTTGGCTTCAGCCGAACGGGTGATCACCCGCCGTGCGACAACCACATTGTGAGTGTCTAACGTTGCCCGGGCAGCATCGATCAGTGAGTCCTTGCCAGAACCGGAAGGCCCCATCAAATAGATCAGGCGCCCAGGGAGTGCTGTACGAGGGTCGGCGCTTGCGTCATGCTGCATAGCCACTATGCTCATCGGTAAGGAAGCCTGCGCATTCTAGACGCTTTCCATGGCCTTTTTCGCCTATTGCCTACGGACTTAGCAAAAGGTCCCGACGGGCCGCAAAAGGAAAAAATGATAACTTTTCAAACCAGTGCTCATTTCTGATAATTGGTACTGGCAAAACGCCTTTACCCGACTCAATATTTGTCACAGAATTGACGCCAAGGAACCGGCGACAATGAGGCATGATTCTCACCTCATTCACAATTCAGGTTGAACATTTTGTCGCCGTGATGGTCGTACTGAAATCGTGCGGCCAATTTCGAGAACCGCTTCCCCTGAACTAAAACCGGTCAATTATATGCGCCCAATGAAACAGGCTGTTTACTCAAGCCGCACCGCTGACAAATTCGTCGTCCGCCTCCCCGACGGAATGCGTGAGCGCATTGCCGAGGTAGCGCGCAACCACCACCGCAGCATGAACTCGGAAATCATCGCCCGCCTGGAGCAGAGCCTGATCCAGGAAGGAGCCCTGGGTGACGAGCTGAGCATGCGCCTGGACAGCCCGGAGCTGTCGCTGCACGAACGTGAGTTGCTGCAACGCTTCCGTCAACTTTCCCACCGCCAGCAGAACGCTCTGGTGGCCTTGATTGCCCACGACGTCGAGATGGCAGCTGACGCCTCCTGAAGACTGACCCGCAATTGAAAAAGCCAGCGTAAGCTGGCTTTTTTGTGTCTGGGCTATGGCACTTACAACAGGAAGATCGTCGCCAACCCGAGGAAGATAAAGAACCCGCCGCTATCGGTCACGGCCGTGATCATCACACTGGCGCCCATGGCCGGATCACGCCCCAGGCGCGCCAGGGTCATCGGAATCAGTACGCCCATCAGCGCCGCCAGCAGCAGGTTGAGGGTCATCGCCGCAGTCATCACCACGCCCAGCGACCAACTGCCGTACAACAGGTACGCGACCACGCCGATCACACCGCCCCACACCAGGCCGTTGATCAAGGCAACAGCCAGCTCCTTGCGCATCAGTCGCGAGGTGTTGCCAGGGCTGACTTGATCGAGCGCCATGGCCCGCACAATCATGGTAATCGTCTGGTTACCGGAGTTGCCGCCGATACCCGCCACAATCGGCATCAGCGCCGCCAATGCCACCAGTTTCTCGATTGAGCCCTCAAACAGGCCGATCACACGCGAGGCCACAAACGCCGTAATCAGGTTGATCGCCAGCCACGCCCAACGGTTGCGCAACGAACGCCAGACCGAGGCAAAGATGTCTTCCTCTTCGCGCAGACCGGCCATGTTCAGCACTTCGGTCTCGCTCTCTTCACGAATCAGGTCGACCATTTCGTCGATAGTCAGACGGCCGATCAGGCGACCGTTCTTGTCTACCACGGGCGCCGATACCAGGTCGTACCGTTCGAACGCCTGGGCAGCGTCGTAGGCGTCCTCTTCCGGCTGGAACAGTACCGGGTCGTCCGCCATGACGTCGGCGACTTTCTTCTCGGGGTCGTTAACCAGCAGGCGCTTGATTGGCAGCACGCCCTTGAGGATGCCGTCATAGTCGACAACGAACAGTTTGTCGGTATGCCCCGGCAGCTCTTTGAGCCGGCGTAGGTAACGCAATACTACTTCCAGGCTGACGTCTTCGCGGATGGTGACCATCTCGAAGTCCATCAACGCACCGACCTGCTCCTCGTCATAGCTCAGCGCGGAGCGAACACGCTCACGTTGCTGGGCATCGAGGGTTTCCATCAGCTCATGGACAACGTCACGCGGCAACTCAGGCGCCAGGTCAGCCAGCTCGTCGGCGTCCATTTCCTTGGCAGCAGCGAGCAGCTCATGATCGTCCATGTCGGCGATCAGGGTTTCACGAACCGAGTCGGATACTTCCAGGAGGATGTCGCCGTCGCGCTCGGCCTTGACCAGTTGCCAGACGGTCAGACGATCGTCCAGGGGCAAGGCTTCAAGAATGTAGGCGACGTCGGCAGAGTGCAGATCATCGAGCTTGCGCTGCAGCTCAACGAGGTTCTGGCGGTGAACGAGGTTTTCTACCAGGTCATGGTGATGACCCTCCTGACGGTGCGTCAGGTCTTCGACCACGCGTTGACGCTGCAGCAGTTCGACCACCTGGGCCAGGC
>RCUT01000146.1_pt1 | contig 39043 bp, 25 predicted proteins | sample 2166171 | NCBI WGS metagenome assembly RCUT01 (sample SAMN09932757, study PRJNA488358) | compost metagenome | isolation source: compost soil in 4-hydroxybenzoic | place: Germany: Experimental Botanical Garden | reverse complement strand
GAGCGCCTGCTGGACTTCAACGAAGCCGGCCGCAGCTACAGCTACACCATCCTCACGGGCCCGGCGCCGGTGCGTGACTACCAGTCGACCCTGCGCGTGGTGGCTGAAGGTAGCGGGTCTCGTGTGGAGTGGTCCGGTTCGTTCGTACCGGTGGGTATCAGCGATGCTGAAGCAACTGCGCTGTTCGCTGGCATCTATGAAGACGGCCTGGCGGCGCTGAAGAAGGGGCTGGAAGGCTAATGCCTGTCAGTTGAGTAATTGGGGGCCGCTTGGCGGCCCATCGCCGGCAAGCCAGCCACAGGTACAGCGTTGCTCTCGAGGTTGTCGCTGTACCTGTGGGAGCGGCCTTGTGTCGCGAAAGGGCCGCAACGCGGCCCCAGGATTGATGCGCAATAGTTGAAATTGCTGGGGCTGCTTTGCAGCCCTTTCGCGACACAAGGCCGCTCCCACAGGGATCGCGCCAACTTTTAGAATTTGAGCAAGACAGTTGCTCCCACAGGTACAGCGACAACCTTGGGCCAGCTATCCATCACACTTGATGCCCCAGGTTATGCAGGAGTGGTAACGTGGGTCAGCGGTTGTGGGTTGTACTGAAAAAATGAGCCGGGCAGCGGAGCAGGGGGCAGGTTGTTTTGAGCAAGGACTTCGTCAAATTCTGGCGTATACCCGAGGGCGATTGCGAGTTGCTCTCGGCGCATTTCAACAGCCAGACGTTTGGGCGACACTCCCATGACCGCTATGCCGTTGGCGTCATCAGCGGCGGTGTGGAGCGCATGTACTACCGTGGCCGCCATACCCTGGGCGGCGCTGGCAGTGTGGTCACCATCACGCCAGGGGAGATCCATGACGGGTTGCCCGCCCATGATCAAGGCTGGCAGTACCGCATGCTGTACCTCGACCCGCAGTGGCTCGGTCGCACCTTGATGCCCGAGCAGGCGAGCGATTACATACACCTGTTCCACACCGCTTTCCGCCAGGTGCCGGCACTTGCCCGGACCTTCCTGCACCACCACCAGGCGATCGAGGCTTCGCAGTGCGGGCTGGAGCGGGAAAGCCTGCTGCTGGAACTGCTACCCCAACTTTTCGAGTGCAAGGGTACGCAAGATGAGCCTGTCTCGCGATGCGAAAAGCGCGCGGTGCAGCAGGTGCGCTGCAAGCTCGAGGATGACTACGACAAGCCGGCATCCCTGGAGCAGTTGGCCAACATGGTGGGCCTGGAGCCGCTGTACCTGATTCGAATGTTCAAGAAGGCCGTTGGCGTGTCGCCCCACAGTTACCAGATCCAGGTCAGGGTCGCCCAGGTCCAGCGCCAGCTGCGCGCTGGCGCGAGCATTGCCGATGCTGCCTTCGCATGCGGCTTCTTCGACCAGAGCCACATGACGCGGGCATTCAAGAAGGTCGTCGGGATGACCCCGGGCAGTTTTCGCGCAGCAGGCTCGCGGGTTTAGATGCATTGGGCCATAAGTGATGTATTGCCTGCTCTGGCCTCTTCGCGGGCGCGCCCGCTCCCACAGGACCCTCACAGTACTCAAGACTTGCACAGCCCCTGTGGGAGCGGGCGTGCCCGCGAAAGGGCAAGAACAGACAGTCGAGAAATTTCAGGGGATTGAACAGTAGGGATGCCCGCGAGCAATCTTCGGGGCTGATGGACTATGCCGAATTGGGCATGAAGCAGTGAAGGCACTGGCATCTGTTAGCCTTGAGCCTACGTCCCGGCGAGCACATCGCCGGTTGCCCGCGGCTGTCGTTTCAATCACCTGAGGTCGTGTGAAATGAGTAACTCGATTCAAGTGCCCAGGATCGCAGATCAAGGTACTGAAGATATTGATACCGTCGAGACGAACGAGTGGCTGGATGCCCTGGAGGGCGTCGCTCGCGCCGAGGGAAGTGCGAGGGTGGAGTTCCTGCTGCAACGCCTGGCCGAGCATGCCGGCCACCTGGGGGCGCGAATTGCGGCCAACCCTTACTCGCTGTACCAGAACACCATCGCACTGGAACAGCAGCCGGAGTACCCCGGTGATCTGGCGATGGAAGAGCGCATTACCTCGATCATTCGCTGGAACGCGCTGGCCATGGTGGCCAAGGCGAACAAGGCCTATGGCGAACTGGGCGGCCACATTGCCAGCTACGCCTCTGCCGCGGAGATCTTCGAAGTCGGCTTCAACCATTTCTTCCGTGCCGATACTGAACAAGGCAAAGGCGACCTGGTTTATTTCCAGCCGCATTCCGCGCCAGGTGTCTATGCGCGCGCTTTTCTGGAGGGCCGGCTGGAACAGCAGCAACTCGAGCGTTATCGGCAGGAGGTGGACGGCGGCGGGCTCTGCTCTTATCCCCACCCTTGGCTCATGCCGGATTTCTGGCAGTTTCCGACGGGCTCCATGGGCATCGGCCCGATCAGCTCGATCTATCAGGCCCGCTTCCTGCGTTACCTGCAACATCGTGGCATCGCCTCGACCGATGGGCGCCATGTCTGGGGGGTATTCGGCGATGGCGAGATGGACGAGCCGGAATCGGTCGCTGCACTGTCGCTTGCCGCACGGGAGAAACTGGACAACGTCACCTTCGTGATCAACTGCAACCTGCAGCGGCTTGACGGGCCTGTACGTGGCAACGGGCAAATCATCCAGGAGCTGGAATCGCTGTTCAAGGGCGCTGGCTGGAATGTCATCAAAGTGGTCTGGGGGTCGGGCTGGGATGCCCTGTTCGCGCGGGACCAGCACCATGTCCTGCTGCGGCGCCTGGCCAGCACCGTCGATGGCCAGTACCAGACCCTGGGTGCCAACGATGCTGCCTACAACCTTGCGCATTTCTTTGACCTGGACCCGGAGCTGCACGCGTTGGTCGCTCACATGAGCCCGGCCGAGATCGATGGCTTGCGTCGCGGCGGCCATGACTTGCGCAAGTTGCACGCTGCATTCGACGCAGCGAAGCGCCACAAGGGGCACCCGACGGTCATCCTGGCGAAGACCAAGAAAGGCTTTGGCATGGGACAGGCCGGCGAATCTCGCAACACCGCGCACCAACAGAAGAAACTGGACATCGAGGCCCTCAAGGTGTTTCGCGATCGCTTTGCGCTGCCGCTGGATGACCAGGCAGTGGAGGAGATGCGCTTTTATCGACCGCACGACGACAGCCCCGAACTACGCTACCTGCATGCCCGCCGGCAGTCGCTGGGTGGTTACCTGCCTCGACGCAGCAGCCTGGCCCCCAGCATCGCCGTACCGCCACTCGCTGACTATGCACGGTTCGCCCTGGACCCTGACGATCGGGAAGTCTCCACCACGATGGCTGTGGTACGGCTCTTCACCAACCTGCTCAAGGACAAGCAGCTCGGCCCACGCATAGTGCCTATCGTGGCCGACGAGGCGCGTACCTTCGGCATGGCCAATCTGTTCCGCCAGGTCGGCATCTATTCACCCGTGGGCCAACTCTACGAACCGGAAGATGCCGGTGCATTGCTCTACTACAAGGAGTCCACCGACGGCCAGTTGCTGGAAGAGGGCATTACCGAAGCCGGCGCGGTTTCTTCCTGGGTCGCCGCCGCGACCTCCTACAGCGTCAACGGCGAGCCGATGCTGCCGTTCTATATCTACTATTCGATGTTCGGTTTCCAGCGCATCGGCGACCTGATCTGGGCGGCTGCCGACCAGCGCGCCCGTGGCTTCCTGATCGGCGCCACCGCTGGCCGCACCACCCTGGCGGGCGAGGGCCTGCAACACCAGGACGGTACCAGCCAGCTCATCGCCTCGACGGTGCCTAACTGCCGCGCTTACGACCCGGCGTTCGCCAGCGAGGCGGCCGTGATCATCGATCATGGCAGCCGAAGCATGCTCGAACAGCAGTGCGATGAGTTCTACTACCTGACGGTGACCAACGAGAACTACACCCAGGCCCCGCTGCAGGACAGCGAGCATGACGATGTCATCCGCGGCATGCGCCTGTATGGCACGCGCGGAACGGCTGAGCCTGCGGTACGCCTGCTGGGTTCCGGCGCGATCATGCGGGAGGTGATCGCCGCTGCCGAACTGCTGCTGCATGACTGGGGTATCAGCAGCCAGGTCTGGAGTGTCACCAGTTTCTCGGAGCTGGCGCGCGATGCTCGCGAAGTAGAACGCCAGCGCCTGTTCGGCAGCCAGTTCGAAGGGCAGAGCCACTTGCAGCGCTGCCTGCCCGGGCCTTTGCCGGTGGTCGCGGCCAGTGACTACGTGCGCGCTTATGCCCAGTTGATTGCTGCCCATGTATGCGCGCCGTTCACCGCCCTGGGTACCGATGGCTTTGGCCGGAGTGACACGCGCTCTGCACTGCGTCGCTTCTTCGAGGTTGATCGTCAGCACATTGCCCTGGCGGCATTGGCAGGCATCGACCCTGGCAAGCACGCCGAAGCGCGGCTGCGTTATGGCATTGACGCAAACGCCGAGGCACCCTGGAACCGCTGAGCATCGGCACATTGGCCTGGCTTACGCCATCCGGCGTAACGCCACCGCCATGGCTGTTTCACCCTCGATCGCCTGAGCCCACGCAATTTCAACTGGATGGTGCGACGCGCCAATGCCTGCCTGGTGGTTGCCGAGCGGGCGGGCCAACTGGCCGGCTACGCGTTGCTGCTGTTCCACCGTGGCACGTCACTGGTACGCCTGTATTCGATTGCGGTAAGCCCGGCGTGGCGCGGGCATGGCCTGGGCCAGCGCTTGCTGGAACGCGCACAGGCCAGCGCGCTGGAGCGCAATTGCGCCTGGCTGCGCCTTGAGGTACGTACCGATAACCCGGCGGCCATCAGCCTGTACGAACGCAATGGCTATCGACGCTTTGCCGTGGTCGACGATTACTACGAAGACCACGGCCAGGCGCTGCGCTATGAAAAGCGCATCCTGCGCAATGCGCCGGCACCTGCCCGGCAAGTGCCGTACTACGCGCAAACCCGCAGGCGTTGAGCCGGATGCGCCTAGCGCACCAGCACGACGCCGACGGCCATGGCCATCAGCAGGGCAAAACCGGCTATCGCGTAGGGCAGCACCACCCCATACGCCTTGCGCTCCTGGCCGGTTGCGGTGGCCAGGCTGGCGGCTATCGACATGCGCACTGGAGAAAAAAGGCTCATGGATGTGCCTGAAACGTGCAGCAGCGCGGCAATGGCCGGAATGCTGAGGCCGGCCTGGACTGCGAGCGCAACCTGAGACGGCATGAACAGGCTGTTCGGCGCATTTCCACTATTGGCCAGGATGCCAAACGCACCGGCGACCAGCGGGGTCAGCAGGACCGCCCCCGCATTCAGCGTGGTGAACATGCCCTCGGCAAACGCCTGTGAGATACCTGCCATGGAGAGGACTTCGGCCATCATGGCAAACAGGAAGACCGTCAGTACCGCGTTTTTCCCGGTAGCCCAGGCGCAGCGCAACTCCAGCGGCAGGCGTTGCGCATGACCTCGCCATGCGCTGGTCAGGATACTGCCCACGATCAACCAGCTCCCGGCATGGAACAAAGGTGACCACGCCGGGAGATCGCCGAATGGTGCCACTTTGCCAAGGGTGGTCAGGCTTTCCTTCAGGCCAGGTACCAGCCGGGTCAGCACCAGCCCGCCAATCAGTGCCATGAACGGCAGTACCCGGCGAGTTGTGGCGATGAGTTGCGGTCTATCGGGTTGGGTGTCGCGGATGTAACGGAGCACGATCAACGGGCCGAAGGCCGCGAGCAACGCGGTTTCCGGACCGAGACAGGCCGTGGCGATTGCCAGCAATGCAAGGCCGCTCACCATCCAGCAGGCTTCGCCGGCACATTCGGCAAAGGATGCTGGCATTTGCGCCTGCCGCGCCGTGCGCCAGAACAACGGCAGCCATATCAACATGAGCAAGGCGACGGGGATGGTCGCGTAGAGGCCAAGATCAGCCGCGGGTATTCGCGCGTAGGCGGCGGCAAGCATCGTACCGCTGCCCATGGCGCCCCACGGGATCAGCGTCTGGCTCAATAGCGCAAATACCATCAGCTGGTGCGGGGCCAGCTTGAAGTTGCGCAACAGGGCGACCGTACCCAGCATGCCTACGCCAAAGCCGGTGGCAGACTCTGCGAATGGCCCGATCAGGAAGCAGGCAAAAAACAGCAGTCTGCGGCGTGCGCGCATGGACTCCGGGCCATCGACCGGGTGCCGGCTGCCAGCTGGCAGAGCCCCCAAGGCGCCAGGCGAGGCCTCGCGTATCGCTACCTGCCAGAACAACAGCCCGCCAACAATGTAGGGCGCAATCGTGCTGCCAATCCAAAGCCCGCGCGCCAGCGCCTGAAGCAGGTTGCTGCCTGCAAATGGGGCAGGGCCGGTGAGCGAGGCGACCGGGATGGCCACGATCAACCCCAGCAGTGCGGCGAAGGTGGTGTTCAGGCGACCGCTGGCGATGGCTACTGCGATGACCACGGGGGGAAGTAGCCACATGAGGTAAGTCGTCACGCTATAGGCTCCACGGTTGTTGTCCTTTCCTCTCTCGGGGCTTTGAAGAAACTGATGCTTGGGTTGTCCTCATGAGCTCAGGCTTGCTTGGCGGCCAGCATCACCCACTGCTGAACCGCGGGGTGGGCTAGTACATTGCTGACGTAGCCCTGCAGAGGGGCCGGCACCTCGATACCGTAGCGACGGAAGCGAAAGACCACGGGTACGAACATGGCATCGACGATGCCGAAGCTGCCACAGAGGAAAGTGTGCGAGCCGCTGGCTGCGAGCAGGTGGCTCCAGATCGAGAAGATGCGCCGGATCTCTTCCCGGGTTTGTTCCTGCAGTTCATCGACATGGTCCCCGGTGTTCAGCCCGAACGACATCTGCGTGCGCAGATGAGTGAATCCGGCGTGCATCTCCGCCGCGGCCGCGCGGGCTTGGGCGCGCAGGCGTGCGTCTTCGGGCCAGAGCCGGGCGTGGGGATGGGTTTCCGCGAGGTACTCGCAGATGGCCAGGCTGTCGTTGATGACGATGCCGTCGACCAGCAAGGCCGGGACTTTGCCCGAGGGCGAATGCTCGAGAATGCGCTGGTGGGTGTCGGGCTGTTCGAGCGGGATTTGCAGGGTCTGGAACGAAACTTCCGCGCTCACCAGCACCAGCCAGGCGCGGAACGACCATGAAGATTTGGCGAAGTCGCCTATGACCAGTTTTGCGGGCATCACGTTGCATCCTCAGGTTGTATCAGGAGTGGTCACGTTAGCCAGCGGTTCTGGGGATGTATTGTAGAAAACTGGACAAGGCGTGGATGTGCTGGCCTCGCTACAGCTTCTCGAGCGAACGCCTATCAAGCAGTCGGGCGATCTGCTGGGGCAGAACCTGATCCTGTCGGAAGCCGCGTTGGTGCAATAGCCCCAATGGCTCGCCCAACAAGGTGTGGCGTTGCCTCAAACCCCCTATACCCTGAGCTTCGCTGAAACCCCCAGGGTTCGACAATTCTTTGAATGGGTGCAGGGCCAGCTCGGTCATGACTTCAACTACTGAGAGCAGTTTGCACAACAGATGAACTGCGCTAGGGGCCGGTTATCACGTCAGCAGAAGGCTGGATAGCACCAGAACTCAACGGTAATAAGTGACAAGGGAAAAGCCCTACAACTCTATCGGAAGTTTCGCTGCCCGGTTTGGGTTGTACATCTTCAGGGTGTCGCTACCATCAGGGCTCGGCGCTTCCATGGAGATTCCAGTGACTATTTCCGGCAATACCAGAAGGCGGGGTTGGTAGCGTGGATCGGCCCTTGGGCTCGTTCAGTAGCTTTCTGCGCTCGGCCTTGCTGATTCTATTGTGTCTATTGGGCGTATTCCCTCTGGATGTGATCCTGCCGTCATTCCCGGCGCTCGCAGGCGAGTTTCACGTCGAGCCACAGCAGATAGCCTACTCGGTGAGCTTCTTTGCGTTTGGTGTCGCCTTGGCGCAAATCGTGATCGGGCCATTGTCGGATGGCATGGGGCGCAAGCGGTTGTTGCTCGCTGGGCTGGGGATGTCCATTGCAGGGGCAGTGGGTTGTGTACTTTCAACCCGCTATGAGACGTTCATGGCGTTCCGTTTGCTGCAGGCCCTGGGTTGCGGGAGTTTCGTGCTGGGCCAGGCGCTCGTGCAGGATCTGTACAGTGGAAAACAGCGCAATGCCATGCGTATCCTGCTGACCAGCGCAAGTGGGCTGTTCATTTCGTTGTCACCGGTCGCAGGCGCTTTTCTCCAACAATCCTTTGGCTGGAAGGGCAGCTTTACGGTATTCGCTTTCATAGCCGTGGTCGTTTCATCCCTGTCATATGCATTGCTGCAGGACACGCCTGCATCGCGAGGCCGTACGTCGGGCATGCGCAGCTACTGGGTCATGCTGCGTGATACGACCTATCTTGCGCACTCCCTGCTGTCCAGCCTCGCGTTTGCCTGCCATTTTTCCTTCATCGTTGTCGCGCCATTGGCGTTGATGGACCGCCTGGGGCTGACGCCATATCAATTCTCGGTGGTATTTATCGCCTATGGGCTTGCGTATATCGCTGGCGGAGCAGCTGCGACCTACTTGAACAATCGTGTAAGCCCGCAGGTTCAGATCAAGACGGGATTCCTGCTCATAGCTATCGGGGGCATCACGCTGTTGGTCTGGGAGCAGGTAGCGGGACTGACGGTGGTGGGTCTTCTGCTGCCGATGATCATCTGCACGACGGGGACAACGCTGGTGCGTCCTGCTGCGACGACCCAGGCCCTGGCGCGTTACCCGCAGCAGGCTGGTGCGGCAGCGTCGCTCAATACGACATTGATGTTCGCAGGTGGTGGTTTGGCTGGCAGTCTTGTTGCTGGCGTCGAAAGCGAGCTGCCGATGAGCCTGGGACTTCTGTTCCTGGGTGTCAGTTTATGCGGATGGCTACTGCTTGCATGCCTGACGGAAACGCTGACCAGCACTCGAACTTGATAACAAACGAGCCATCCGCGGTGAAAACGATAACGGCGTAGCAGAGGTGTTGATCAGGCCCAGAAACCAAACAGCACCAACGCCGCCACGCCAAGCCCGACCGCAACCGAACAGCCGCCCAACGACAGTGCCGCCCGACCTTGCCGGTACCAACCATCCTGGCCCAGCTGCCGTGCCGGTGCCAACAGGCTACGCCAGTGCAGTTCCGTATCATGAAACGCTTGCAGATTCGCCATGTCCGCATCCAGCCAACGGCGAAAATCGATCCGCTCGCACGCCGTCACCTGTGGGCTCTGCAAGCGCACATACCATTGCCCGGCAACACTCGCCAGCACATCCCGGCGCGAGCGACCGGCCTGCAGTGCCTGGTCCATGTGCCGCTCGATGCTCGCCAATGGCAGGTCGAGGCGGGCGGCGATGCTGGCGAAGTCCAGTTGGTCGAGGCGGTTGAGCAGGAATACTTGTTGCACACGCCGTGGCAGGCGTTTCAGGGCGTGCAGCAGGGCGTCGTCGGCATGATGTTCGGCAGCAGGGGTTGGGTGCTCAAGGGGCAGCAGCAGACGGCTCATGGACAGCTCCTTGCTCTATGGAGGGGGAGGGATGGGGGCATCTTCCGTGATGCGTGATCAGCGTAGGTGAAACGAGATTGATTCTCAAGTGCTGATTCCGCAAAGTTTTGTAACGAGCGTTCACGCCCTGAAACACCTTTGCTATCATGCGCGCCATCACGATCTTCATTAGCCTGAAGAGCCAAAAAAAAGACCCGGCAAAAAGCCGGGTCAAAAACCGTGATTAGCCTGATGAGGAGATAATCTGAGAGCGACCTAAGCTCCAGGTTATCCAGCAGATCTCGCGATCAGCTGAGTGCAATAATAATCGTTATCATTTGCCAGTCAAATGAATTTTCGCTAATCCGGTAAAAAAGTTTTACCGGTGCGCTTCCTTGTCCCGGCAATCGGGGCCTTCGCCGTTACCCGGCCATCACGTTCTCTCCCTTCTTTCTTGTTTACAAACCCGATTCCACGGTGCGTTTGTGCTCGAGCAGTGCGCGCGCCATGTCCATCATGTGCATCAGGGCAAAGGTCAGTTCGCGCTGGCTACCGTGCTGGTGGGTGGCGGTTTCCTGCGCGGTGGCGGCGGCGCAGCGCAGCAGGGCGATGGCGTGTTCCTGGGCCTGGTCGCCGGTTACCCCCTCGTGCAGGGTCCAGATCCTGTTGTCCAGGGTGGGGCGCGGCGGGTTGGGGTTGAGGTAGTAGTCGAGGGCGCGGCGGGCTGCTTCGCTGTCGAGATCTGTTTCGTCGTTTTTCGGTGGTTTCATCCTGATACCTGCGAATGCCAATAGGGAAAAGGTTCAGGCCGATATTAATACCATAAGTATTTTTATGCTCTGCGATAAATAATACTGAATGTTTATTGAGCGCTTGAAGGCAGTCCGTATCGTGCCAGCGATGAATATGGATAAATGGATTGCCCTCGTCCGTGACCGGATGGAGGAGCTAGGGCTCACTCAAGAGCAGCTTGCCGAGCGCGTTGGCGTGTCTCAAGGCAGCGTGGGGCATTGGGTGAACAAGCGGCGTCAGCCGAAGATCGAGTCGATGAATCGCACATTCGTCGAGATTGGCATGCCCCATTACAACGTCAGCCTACAGTTGCGCATTGTTGGTCAGGTTGGCGAGGAGCGCGGCATTTACGAGGTCGATGACTCCGATGATGACCTGGACCTCATGCAATACATCGTGTGCTTCCGCTACCCGGTGCTGGGCTGGGATGAGCTAGGTATCGCAGAGGGGGAGGAGCCAGGTGTGTTCGAGCAGACGGACTACCTGGCCCAGGGCAAGGCGTTCTGGCTGACTGTCGAGAATGATGCGATGAGTGCCGCCAGTGGCCGCAGTGTGCCGCAGGGCATGCGGATGTTGGTGGACCCTGGGGTAGATGCCGAGCCAGGGCGTCTGGTTATCGCTCGTCAGCCGGGCAAACCGGCGATTTTCCGTGAGTTGGCAGAGGAAGGTGGGCAACGGTACCTGAAGGCACTCAACAGCAACTACCCGGCGCTGTTGTGTGAGGAAGGCTGCGAGTTTCTGGGTGTGGTCGTGCGAGTGCATGGCTCCTTCTAGATTGCCGGGGCTGCTGCGCAGCCCTTTCGCGACACAAGGCCGCTCCTACAGGGATGGCGCAAGTCTTGGAGCCGCAGTATCCGCTCATGGAAAACTGGATCGCATTTCTCAAGCGCTACAAGCGTGAACACAACCTCAGCCAGCTCAAGCTGGCCGAACGCCTGGGGATGACACAGGGCGGCGTAGGGCATTGGTTGCGCGGTACACGACGGCCGACACTGGAGACCATCAACGAAAAGCTCGAGAAGCTTGGGTTGGTGTCTCTTGAGGCCCAAGTCATGGTGGTCGAGCGTGGCCTTGCGTCTGAAGCCTCAGGGTGTAGTGCGAGCTATCGTTTCCCCGTGCTGAGCTGGGCTGATTTGCAGGGGCCTTTGCCTGAGGCGAGCAAATCCTATGAACAGACGGACTATATGCCCGCCGGCAATGCCTTCTGGCTGGTGGTGGAAAACGACTCGATGAATGCCGCCAGTGGCAGGAGCGTGCCTGTGGGTATGCGTGTGCTGGTGGATACTGGCCTGCCGGCAGAGCCTGGTCGGTTGGTGATTGCGCGGCAGCCCGGGCGGCCGGCAGTGTTGCGGCAGTTGGTCGAGGAGGGTGGAGAGAGGATGCTCAATCCGCTGAATACGCGCTATCCGACAGTCCTGTGTGAGGAAGGCTGCGAGTTTCTGGGTGTGGTCGTGCGAGTGCATGGCTCCTTCTAGATTGCCGGGGCTGCTGCGCAGCCCTTTCGCGACACAAGGCCGCTCCCACAAGTACCGCACCAACCTCAGGGCATGCACCGTACCTGTAGGAGCGGCCTTGTGTCGCGAAAGGGCCGCAAAGCGGCCCCCAGGACTCTTACTCCGCCAGTTCGACCAGCACCGTCCCTTCGCTGACCATATCCCCTTCCTGGCAGAACAACGCCTTCACCGTGCCGCCATGCGGCGCGCGAATGCTGTGCTCCATCTTCATGGCCTCCAGCACTACCAGCGCCGTACCTGCTTCCACCACCTGCCCAGGCTCCACCAGCACCCGCACGATGCTGCCGTTCATGGGCGCGCCCAGGCCGCCCTGGTGGCTGTGGCTGGCCTCGGCCTCGGCAATCGGGTCGAAGGCTTCGATGGCATGCATCTCGCCGTCCCAGTGCAAGTACAACGTGCCACCGCGGCGGATCGCCAGATGCTGGCGACGCACGCCAGCCTGGTCATGCACCAACTGCTCGCCCAGCAACTGCCAGGTAGACGCAGCGCTGCGCTCCAGGGCAACCGCCTGGTCCTGCCCGCCACTCGCCAGGTGCAGGCTGCTGCGCGCCGGCAGGCCCAGGCGCAGGCCGTTGCGCTCGGCCCACGGCGAACTGCGGTCGTCGTCCCGCTGATGTGCGGCCTGGCCCTGCAACCAGGCCTCGGCCGCGGCTTCCCAGAAGCCTGCCGGCAGCGCTTGAGGCGCGGGCAGCAAAACCTCCTGGTGACGCGGAATGAAGCCAGTATCCAACTCCGCTGCAGCAAACGCCGGGTGGGCGAGAATGCGCCGCAGGAAGGCGATGTTGGTCTTCAACCCGCCAATGGCAAACTCGTCGAGCATGGCCAGCAAGCGCAGGCGCGCCTGCTCGCGGTCTTCGCCCCAGGCGATCAGCTTGCCCAGCATCGGGTCGTAGAACGGCGACACCACATCACCTTCGCTGACCCCGCTGTCCACCCGTCGCCCTTCGCCGGCTGCCGACTCGCGGTACAGCGCCAGCTTGCCGGTCGCGGGCAGGAATTCGTTGGCCGGGTCCTCGGCATACAGGCGCACTTCGATGGCATGGCCGATCAGCGGCACCTGTTCCTGGGTGATCGGCAGGGCCTCGCCGCAGGCCACGCGAATCTGCCAGGCCACCAGGTCGAGCCCGGTAATGGCCTCGGTGACCGGGTGCTCCACCTGCAGGCGGGTGTTCATCTCCATGAAGAAGAACTCGCCACGGGCATCGAGCAGGAACTCCACGGTGCCGGCACCCACGTAGCCGATGGCCTGGGCCGCGCGTACCGCCGCTTCACCCATGGCCCGGCGCAATTCGGCTGACAGGCCTGGCGCAGGGGCTTCTTCCACCACCTTCTGGTGGCGGCGCTGGATCGAACAGTCACGCTCGTTGAGGTACAGGCAGTTGCCGTGCTGGTCGGCGAATACCTGGATTTCCACATGGCGCGGCTTGAGCACGTACTTTTCCACCAGCATGCGCGCATCGCCGAACGACGACTGCGCCTCACGCTGGGCCGAGGCCAGGGCGTCGGCCAGCTGGCTTTCTTCCTCGACCACTTTCATGCCCTTGCCACCGCCGCCGGCGCTGGCCTTGAGCAGCACCGGGTAGCCGATGCGTTCGGCGGCGGCGCGGAAGGTGTCCAGGTCCTGGGCTTCGCCGTGGTAGCCCGGCACCAGCGGCACGCCAGCGGCGTCCATCAGCGCCTTGGCCGCCGACTTGCTGCCCATGGCGTCGATGGCGCTGGCCGGTGGGCCGAGGAAGATCAACCCGGCCTCTTCGATGGCGCGGGCGAAGCCTGCGTTCTCGGACAGGAAGCCATAGCCCGGGTGGATGGCCTGGGCGCCGCTGGCCTTGGCTGCGGCCAGCAGCTTGTCGACCAGCAGGTAGCTTTCGGCAGCCTTGGTGCCGCCGAGGTCGACGCGGATATCGGCTTCGCGGCTGTGCCGGGCATCACGGTCGGTGGCGCTGTGCACGGCCACGGTGGTCAGGCCCATGGCCTTGGCGGTGCGCATCACCCGGCAGGCGATCTCGCCGCGGTTGGCGACCAGCAGGGTGGTCAAAGCGGGGCGGCTCATGGGCGCGGCTCCTTCTTGTCGTCGGTTTGCCAGGCGGGGCGGCGTTTTTCGAGGAAGGCGCGCAGGCCCTCCTGGCCTTCGGCGCTGACGCGGATGCGGGCGATGGTGTTTTCGCAGTAGCGGCGCAGGGCCGGGCTGAGTTCGCCGTCGTCCACTTCACGCAGCAGGTCCTTGGTGGCGCGCAGCGCTTGCGGGCTGTTCTGCAGCAGGTTGGCCACCCAGGTTTCGACCTGGGCGTCCAGTTCGCTGGCCGGGTAGACCTCGGCCAGCAGGCCCAGCTCGCGGGCCCGCACGCCGCTGAAACGCTCGGCGGTGAGGGCATAGCGGCGCGCGGCACGCTCGCCGATGGCCTTGACCACGAACGGGCTGATCACTGCCGGGGCCAGGCCGATGCGCACTTCCGACAGGCACAGCTGGGCGTCTTCGGCGCCGATGGCCATGTCGCAGCAGCTGATCAGGCCCAGCGCGCCGCCAAAGGCCGCGCCTTGCACCACGGCCAGGGTCGGCGCCTTGAGGCGGTGCAGGGCGTACATCAGCTCGCCCAGCTCGCGGGCATCATCCAGGTTGGTGTTGAAGTCCAGCTGCGCCGACTGCTGCATCCAGGCCAGGTCGGCACCGGCGCTGAAGTGCCGGCCACGGCCGCGCAGCAGCACAAAGCGCAGGCTGGCGTCTTCGGCCAGGCGGTCGATGGCCACGATCAGCTCGCGGATCATCTGCGCGTTGAAGGCGTTGTTCTTGTCCTCGCGGCTCAGCCACAGGGTGGCGAAGCCGCGCGGGTCGCGGATCACTTCGAGGGTGCTGAAATCGCTCATGGGTCACATCCGGAAAATGCCGAAGCGGCTCTGTTCGATCGGTGCGTTCAGCGCGGCGGACAACGCCAGGCCGAGCACGTCGCGGGTCTGTGCCGGGTCGATGACACCGTCGTCCCACAGGCGGGCGCTGGAGTAGTAGGGGTGGCCCTGGTGCTCGTACTGGTCGAGGATCGGCTGCTTGAGCCGGGCTTCGTCTTCGGCGCTGAACGGGTGGCCACTGCGCTCGCTCTGTTCGCGCTTGACCTGGGCCAGCACGCCGGCGGCCTGTTCGGCCCCCATCACGCCAATCCGCGCGTTGGGCCACATCCACAGGAAGCGCGGGTCGTAGGCACGGCCGCACATGCCGTAGTTGCCGGCGCCAAAGCTGCCGCCGATGATCACCGTGAACTTCGGCACCTGGGCGCAGGCCACGGCGGTGACCAGCTTGGCGCCGTGCTTGGCGATGCCGCCTTCTTCGTACTTCTTGCCGACCATGAAGCCGGTGATGTTCTGCAGGAACAGCAGCGGGATGCCGCGCTGGCAGGCCAGTTCGATGAAGTGCGCGCCTTTTTGCGCGGCTTCGGCGAACAGGATGCCGTTGTTGGCCAGGATCGCCACCGGGTAGCCGTGCAGGTGGGCGAAGCCGCACACCAGGGTGGTACCGAACAGCGCCTTGAACTCGTCGAACACCGAGCCGTCGACCAGGCGCGCGATCACCTCGCGCACGTCGAACGGTTGCTTGGCATCGGCCGGCACCACGCCATACAGCTCATCGGCGGCATACAGCGGTGCCACCGGGGTCAGGCGCTGCAGCTTGCCCAGCTTGTGCCAGTTGAGGTTGGCCACGCTGCGTCGGGCCAGGGCCAGGGCGTGTTCGTCGTTGTCGGCATAGTGGTCGGCCACGCCGCTGGTGCGGCAGTGCACATCGGCGCCGCCGAGGTCTTCGGCGCTCACCACCTCACCGGTGGCGGCCTTTACCAGTGGCGGGCCGGCGAGGAAGATGGTCGCTTGCTGGCGCACCATGATCGCTTCGTCGGCCATCGCGGGCACGTAGGCACCGCCGGCGGTGCACGAGCCCATCACCACGGCAATCTGCGGAATGCCCAGTGCGCTCATGTTGGCCTGGTTGAAGAAGATCCGCCCGAAGTGCTCGCGGTCGGGGAACACTTCGTCCTGGCGTGGCAGGTTGGCGCCGCCGGAGTCCACCAGGTAGATGCACGGCAGGCGGTTCTGCAGGGCGATGGTCTGCGCACGCAGGTGCTTCTTCACCGTCAGCGGGTAGTAGGAACCGCCTTTGACCGTGGCGTCGTTGGCCACGATCATGCATTCCACGCCTTCGACGCGGCCGATGCCGGCGATCACGCCCGCAGCAGGCACATCTTCGCCATATACCTCATGGGCAGCCAGTTGGCCGATTTCGAGGAACGGCGAGCCCGGGTCCAGCAGGCGGTCGATACGCTCGCGCGGCAGCAGCTTGCCACGCGAAGTGTGCCGCTCCTGAGCCTTGGGCCCACCGCCCTGGGCCACTTGGGCGAGCAGGCCGCGCAGGGCCTGGACCTGTTCGAGCATGGCCGCGCTGTTGCCGGCGAACTCCGCCGAACGCGGGTTGATCTGGGTGTGCAAGGTAGCCATGTGCGCCCGTCCCTTGTGCTCAGCGGGTTTCGTTGAACAGTTCGCGGCCGATCAGCATCCGGCGGATTTCGCTGGTGCCGGCACCGATCTCGTACAGCTTGGCGTCGCGCAGCAGGCGGCCTGCCGGGAATTCGTTGATATAGCCGTTGCCGCCGAGAATCTGGATCGCCTCCAGGGCCATTTGCGTGGCGCGCTCGGCGGTGTACAGGATCACCCCGGCGGCGTCCTTGCGGGTGGTCTCGCCACGGTCGCAGGCCTGGGCCACGGCATACAGGTAGGCGCGGCTGGCGTTGAGCTGGGTGTACATGTCGGCGATCTTGCCCTGGATCAGCTGGAACTCGCCGATGCTCTGGCCGAACTGCTTGCGGTCGTGGATGTACGGCACCACCAGGTCCATGCAGCTTTGCATGATGCCGGTCGGGCCGCCGGACAGCACCACGCGCTCGTAGTCCAGGCCGCTCATCAGCACGCGCACGCCACCGTTGAGCTGGCCGAGGATGTTTTCTTCCGGCACTTCGACGCCGTCGAAGAACAGCTCGCAGGTGTTGGAGCCACGCATGCCCAGCTTGTCGAACTTGTTGCTGCGGCTGAAGCCTTTCCAGTCACGCTCGACGATGAACGCGGTGATGCCGTGGGCGCCCTTTTCCAGGTCGGTCTTGGCGTAGATCACGTAGGTGTTGGCGTCCGGGCCGTTGGTGATCCAGGTCTTGCTGCCGTTGAGCACGTAGTGGTCGCCGCGCTTTTCCGCGCGCAGCTTCATCGACACCACGTCGGAACCGGCGTTGGGCTCGCTCATGGCCAGGGCGCCGATGTGCTCGCCGCTGATCAGCTTGGGCAGGTACTTGAGCTTCTGCTCGTGGGTGCCGTTGCGGTTGATCTGGTTGACGCAGAGGTTGGAGTGGGCGCCGTAGGACAGTGCCACCGAGGCCGAGCCACGGCTGATTTCTTCCATCGACACCACGTGGGCCAGGTAGCCCAGGCCGGCGCCGCCGTATTCTTCCGGCACGGTGATGCCCAGCAGGCCCATGTCGCCGAACTTGCGCCACATGTCGGCGGGGAACAGGTTGTCGTGGTCGATCTGCGCGGCGCGCGGGGCCAGTTCGGCGGCGACGAAGGTGCGCACCTGGTCGCGGAGCATGTCGATGGTTTCGCCCAGGGCGAAGTTCAGGGTGGGGTAATGCATGCTGGGGCACCTTGTTGTTCTTGAAATTGGGTAACACCGTAGCTCAAGGGCTATCCACCGGCCCTGTGGGAGCGGGTTTACCCGCGAATGCGTCAGCAGGGCCACCGTCATTGCCTGGATGATCGCATTCGCGGGTAAACCCGCTCCCACAGGGTCGGTGATACGCCGACAAACCCGATGTCGTTTTCACCTTTACGTTAACGTAAACCTGCATGCGCTTACTGTCAATCGACTCATCACCTTTACGTAAACGTAAATCTGCGCCAGAGTATTCCCGCTTGCTTCAGTCGTGCCCAGAACAACCACAAGAAGGGACACCCATGAGTCAACCGAGCTATACCCGCGGTCGCCAGGACCAAGCCTTGCTGACCCAGACCATCGGCCAGGCCTTCGATGCCACGGTGGCCCGCTACGCCGACGGCGAGGCCCTGGTGTCGCGTCACCAGGGCCTGCGCTACAGCTGGCGGCAGTTGGCCGAGCAGGTCGAGGTGCATGCTCGTGCCCTGATGGCCCTGGGCGTGAACACCGGCGATCGGGTCGGCATCTGGTCGCCCAACTGCGCCCAGTGGTGCATCCTGCAGCTGGCCAGCGCCAAGGTCGGCGCGATTCTGGTCAACATCAACCCGGCCTACCGCGTGGGCGAGCTGGAATACGTGCTGCGCCAGTCCGGTTGCCGCTGGCTGGTATGTGCCGATGCCTTCAAGACGTCCGACTACCACGCCATGGTCCAGGAACTGGCGCCAGAGCTGGCCAGCGCCACCCCGGGTGAAATGGCCAGTGAACGCCTGCCCGACCTGCGCGGTGTGGTCAGCCTGGCCGCCAACCCGCCGGCAGGCTTCCTGCCTTGGCAAGCGCTGGCCGAGCGGGCAGGGCAGACCTCCGTCGAGGCTTACGCGAAGCGCCAGCAAAGCCTGCAGTTCGACCAGCCGGTGAACATCCAGTACACCTCCGGCACCACTGGCGCACCGAAGGGCGCCACGCTCAGCCACTACAACATCCTCAACAACGGCTTCATGGTCGGCGAAAGCCTGGGCCTGACCGCACGCGACCGCATGGTGATCCCGGTGCCGCTGTACCACTGCTTCGGCATGGTCATGGCCAACCTCGGCTGCATCACCCACGGCAGCACCATGATCTACCCCAACGACGCCTTCGACGCCGAGCTCACCCTGCGCGCCGTGGCCGAAGAGCGCGCCAGCATTCTCTATGGCGTGCCGACCATGTTCATCGCCATGCTCGATCACCCCGCGCGCGCGCAAATGGACCTGTCGACCCTGCGCAGCGGCATCATGGCCGGCGCCACCTGCCCGATCGAGGTGATGCGCCGGGTCATCGACCAGATGCACATGGCCGAAGTGCAGATTGCCTACGGCATGACCGAAACCAGCCCGGTGTCGCTGCAGACCGGCCCGGACGACGACCTGGAGCTGCGCGTGACCACCGTCGGCCGCACCCAGCCGCAGCTGGAGAACAAGCTGGTGGACGCCGACGGCTGCATCGTCCCGCGCGGCGAGATCGGCGAGCTGTGCACCCGCGGCTACAGCGTGATGCTCGGCTACTGGGACAACCCCCAGGCCACGGCGGATGCCATCGACCCGGCCGGCTGGATGCATTCGGGCGACCTGGCGGTGATGGACGAGCACGGCTATGTGCGCATTGTCGGGCGCAACAAGGACATGATCATTCGCGGCGGCGAGAACATCTACCCGCGTGAACTGGAAGAGTTCTTCTACACCCACCCGGCGGTGGCCGATGCGCAGGTGATCGGCATCCCGTGCAGCCGTTATGGCGAGGAGATCGTCGCCTGGATCAAGCTGCACCCGGGGCACAGTGCCACGGTCGAGGAACTGCAGGGCTGGTGCAAGGCGCGCATTGCACACTTCAAGGTGCCGCGGCATATCCGCTTTGTCGACGAGTACCCGATGACGGTGACCGGCAAGGTGCAGAAGTTCCGCATGCGGGAGATCAGTGTGGCGGAGATCTCGGCTGTAACTGCTGGTTGATGTACTGATGCTACCGGCCCTTTCGCGGGTGAACCCGCTCCCACAGGTACAGCGCTGCGTTCGAGGTCGGCGCGGTCCCTGTGGGAGCGGGGTCACCCGCGAAAGGGCCGGTCCTGCCTATGTCGATCCTGGTCTACCCTTAAGCCTTCACCGGTGGTTCCTGGCTCGGCGGGTCGCCCACCGTCGGCGGCACGGTCGGCTTGATCGGCAGCTCGTCCGGGTCTTCCTCCGGCACGGGCGGCGGCAGGCTCGGGTCGTCGATGTTGGGATCGGGAGTCTCCGGTGGAATGGGAATGTTCATGGCCTGACCTCGCTTGGGTAATTGAAGAGGTGCTGCAGGCTTCGACCCCTGGCAGCTGCCGTTCGCTCAATTTTTTTGAACCCCACGCCTGTGCCCGGCTCTGAACCCTTACCGCTACCAGCCTGAGGGAGCAAGGTCCGATGTCACGAAACGAGCCCTTCGAAAGCGTGCCCATGGCCAACGATCACCCGGACCAGGCCATCAGCCTGTCCCAGGCGCTGCTGGCGCCGCGCATCGTGATCGAAGACACCCAACCCGTGCTCGAAGCCGGCACCTTCGCCGCCAAGGCCATCAGCGGCCAACCGGTGGCAGTCAGCAGCAAGGTCTACAGCGACGGCCACGACCGCCTGGCGGTGATGCTCAACTGGCGCCAGGCCCACAGCCGGCGCTGGCATTGCGTGCCCATGCACTCGCCGGGCAACGACCTGTGGCTGGCCGAGTTCACCCCCACCGAGCTGGGCCCGCACCTGTTCAGCATCGAGGCCTGGATCGACCCGTTCGCCACCTATTGCCACGACCTGGAGAAGAAGTACCACGCCGGTGTCGAGGTCCGGCTGGAGCTGGAAGAAGGCCGATTGATGCTGGGCAAGGGCATCGAGCTGTGCAACGGTGCCCTGCGCGAGGAGCTCCAGGCGTTGCAGCAGCGACTGGCCACGCTGAATGCCGACGATCAGGTGGCGCTGTTTCTCGACCCCGCCACCACCCGCCTGATGAGCGATGCCGAGCACCGCAGCTACCTGGCCCGCAGCCGTGAATTCCCCGTCGATGTCGACCGCCCGGCCGCGCAGTTCGCCAGCTGGTACGAGCTGTTCCCGCGCTCGATCACCGACAGCCCCGAGCGCCACGGCACCTTCAATGATGTGCACGAACGCCTGCCGATGATCCGCGACATGGGCTTCGACGTGCTGTACTTCCCGCCCATCCACCCCATCGGCATGCAGCACCGCAAGGGCCGTAACAACGCCCTGAAAGCCGAGCCCGGCGACCCGGGCAGCCCGTATGCCATCGGCAGCGCGGAAGGCGGCCACGAGGCAATTCACCCGCAGCTGGGCAGCCGCGACGACTTCCGCCGCCTGGTGGCCGCGGCGGCCGAGCATGGCCTGGAAATCGCCCTCGACTTCGCCATCCAGTGCTCCCAGGACCACCCCTGGCTCAAGCAGCACCCTGGCTGGTTCAGCTGGCGACCGGACGGCACCATTCGCTATGCCGAGAACCCACCGAAGAAGTACCAGGACATCGTCAACGTCGATTTCTATGCACCCGAGGCCGTGCCGTCGCTGTGGCTGGCCCTGCGCGACGTGGTGGTCGGCTGGGTCGAGGAGGGGGTGAAAACCTTCCGCGTCGACAACCCGCACACCAAGCCACTGCCGTTCTGGCAATGGCTGATCGCCAATGTGCGCAGCCGGCACCCCGAGGTCATCTTCCTCGCCGAAGCCTTCACCAAGCCGGCGATGATGGCCCGCCTGGGCAAGGTCGGGTACGCGCAGAGCTATACCTACTTCACCTGGCGCAACCACAAACAGGAACTGCGCGAGTACTTCGAGCAGCTCAACCAGCCGCCATGGAGCCAGTGCTACCGGCCCAACTTCTTCGTCAACACGCCCGACATCAACCCGTACTTCCTGCACACCTCCGGCCGTGCCGGCTTCCTCATCCGCGCGGCGCTGGCCACCATGGGTTCGGGGCTGTGGGGCATGTACTCGGGCTTCGAACTGTGCGAAGGCACACCGCTGCCGGGCAAGGAGGAGTACCTGGACTCGGAGAAGTACGAAATTCGCCCACGCGATTTCAGCCAGCCCGGCAACATCATTGCCGAGATCGCCCAGCTCAACCGCATCCGCCGGCAGAACCGCGCCTTGCAGACCCACCTGGGCGTGGCGTTCTTCAACTGCTGGAACGACAACATCCTGTACTTCGCCAAGCGCACGCCCGAGCGCGACAACTACATCCTGGTGGCAATCAGCCTCGACCCGCACAACGCCCAGGAGGCGCATTTCGAGCTGCCGCTGTGGGAGCTGGGGCTGGATGACAACGCCGAAACCCATGGTGAAGACCTGATGAACGGCCATCGCTGGTCGTGGTACGGCAAGACCCAATGGATGCGCATCGAACCCTGGCATCTGCCGTTCGGTATCTGGCGTATCGAAAGAGCCCGATAGGGCATTGAATCATGGGGCCGCTTTGCGGCCCATCGCCGGCAAGCCAGCTCCCACAGGGGCTGGCGTCTGTTGTGAGTTTTGCATACCAATTACAGGCCTGGTGCTGCCTGTGATACCTGCATGAAACCTGTGGGAGCTGGCTTGCCGGCGATGGGCTGCACAGCAGCCCCAAAACCAGGCGACACGGTTCCCCAGCAATGAAAGGAGTCGCACATGGCCAAGCGTTCCCGCCCGGCAGCCTTCATCGACGACCCGCTGTGGTACAAGGACGCCGTCATCTACCAGCTGCACATCAAGTCGTTCTTCGACTCGAACAACGACGGCATCGGCGATTTCGCCGGCCTGATCAGCAAGCTCGACTACATCGCCGAGCTGGGCGTCAACACCCTGTGGCTGCTGCCGTTCTATCCCTCGCCACGCCGCGACGACGGCTACGACATCGCCGAATACAAGGCCGTGCACCCCGACTACGGCAACCTGGCCGATGCCCGCCGCTTCATCGCCGAGGCGCACAAACGCGGCCTGCGGGTAATCACCGAGCTGGTCATCAACCACACCAGCGACCAGCATCCCTGGTTCCAGCGCGCCCGCCATGCCAAGCGCGGCAGCAAGGCACGGGACTTCTACGTGTGGTCGGATGACGACCAGAAGTACGACGGCACGCGCATCATCTTCCTCGACACCGAGAAGTCCAACTGGACCTGGGACCCGGTCGCCGGCCAGTACTTCTGGCACCGCTTCTACTCGCACCAGCCCGACCTCAACTTCGACAACCCGCAAGTGCTCAAGGCAGTGATCGGGGTGATGCGCTTCTGGCTGGACCTGGGTGTCGATGGCCTGCGCCTGGACGCCATCCCCTACCTGATCGAGCGCGATGGCACCAACAACGAGAACCTCGCCGAAACCCACGACGTGCTCAAGGCGATCCGCGCCGAAATCGACGCCAACTACCCCGACCGCATGCTGCTGGCCGAGGCCAACCAGTGGCCCGAAGACACCCGCCCGTATTTCGGCGAAGGCGAGGGCGACGAATGCCACATGGCCTTCCACTTCCCGTTGATGCCGCGCATGTACATGGCCCTGGCCATGGAGGACCGTTTCCCGATCACCGACATCCTGCGCCAGACCCCGGAAATCCCCGCCAACTGCCAATGGGCGATCTTCCTGCGCAACCACGATGAGCTGACCCTGGAAATGGTCACCGACCGCGAGCGCGACTACCTGTGGAACTACTACGCCGAAGACCGCCGCGCCCGCATCAACCTGGGCATCCGCCGGCGCCTGGCGCCTCTGCTGCAGCGTGACCGGCGGCGTATCGAGCTGCTCACCAGCCTGCTGCTGTCGATGCCCGGCACGCCCACCTTGTACTACGGCGACGAACTGGGCATGGGCGACAATATCTACCTGGGCGACCGCGACGGCGTGCGCACGCCCATGCAATGGTCGCCGGACCGCAACGGCGGTTTCTCCCGCGCCGACCCGCAGCGCCTGGTGCTGCCGCCGATCATGGACCCGCTGTACGGTTACCAGACCGTCAACGTCGAAGCCCAGGCCAACGACCCGCACTCGCTGCTGAACTGGACCCGGCGCATGCTGGCGGTGCGCAAGCAGCAGAAGGCCTTCGGCCGCGGCAGCCTGCGCACCCTCACGCCGAACAACCGGCGCATCCTCGCCTACTTGCGCGAGTACACCGACGCCGATGGCAACACCGAAGTCATCCTGTGCGTGGCCAACGTCTCTCGCGCCGCCCAGGCGGCTGAACTGGAATTGTCACAATACGCCGACAAAGTACCGGTGGAGATGCTCGGCGGCAGCGCCTTCCCGCCAATCGGGCAACTGCCGTTCCTGCTGACCTTGCCTCCCTACGCCTTCTACTGGTTCCTGCTGGCCAGCCACGACCGCATGCCCAGCTGGCACATCCAGGCCACCGAGGGGTTACCCGAATTGACCACACTGGTACTGCGCAAACGCATGGAAGAACTGCTGGAGGCCCCCTCCAGCGATACCCTGCAAAGCGCCATCCTGCCGCAGTACCTGCCCAAGCGGCGCTGGTTCGCCGGCAAGGAAGGGCCGATCGACCAGGTGCGCCTGTGCTACGGCGTGCGTTTCGGCACCGCCACCACGCCGGTGCTGCTCGGTGAAACCGAAGTGCTCAGCGAGGGTGTGGCTACCCGCTATCAGCTGCCGTTCGGCCTGCTGCCCGAAGAGCAGATCAGTACCGCGCTACCGCAGCAGCTGGCCCTGGCGCGGGTGCGCCGTGCCCATCAGGTTGGCCTGATCACCGACGCCTTCGTCCTCGAGCCATTCATCCGCGCGGTGCTGCGTGCCTGTGAGGGCGGCATGCATCTGCCTTGTGGCAACGGCGAGGGCGAGCTGCGCTTCGCAAGCACGCAGCAGTTGGCGGGCCTGGCGTTGAACGACGAAAGCAGCGTGCGCTACCTCAGCGCCGAGCAGTCCAACAGCTCGGTGGTGATCGGCGACCAGGTGGTGCTCAAGCTGATTCGCCGGGTCAACCCGGGTGTGCACCCCGAGCTGGAAATGAGTGCCTACCTGACCGCCGCAGGCTTTGCCAATATTTCGCCGTTGCTGGCCTGGGTCAGCCGGGTGGATGAGCAGGGCGCGCCACACCTGCTGATGATCGCCCAGGGCTACCTGAGCAACCAGGGTGACGCCTGGGCCTGGACCCAGAACACCCTGGAACGGGCCATCCGCGACCAGATGGAGCCTTCCAGCCTCGACGCCGATGCGCACACCGATGCACTGGCCGAACTCACCGGTTTTGCCGCCTTGCTCGGCCAGCGCCTGGGCGAGATGCACCTGCTGCTGGCCGCACCGACCAATGACGAGGCCTTTCAGCCGCGCCCAAGCGATGCCGACGACAGCGAACGCTGGAGTGCGCAGATCAGCGCCGAACTCACCCATGCCCTCGACCTGCTGGCCCAGCACCGCGACAGCCTCGACAGCGACAGCCAGGCGCTGGTCGACGACTTGCAGCAACAGCGCGACGGCCTGGCCCAGCACATCGCCAACCTGACCCGCCAGGCCCAGGGCGGCCTGCTGATGCGCGTGCACGGCGACCTGCACCTGGGCCAGGTGCTGGTGGTGCAGGGCGACGCCTACCTCATCGATTTCGAAGGTGAACCGGCCCGGCCGCTGCAAGAGCGTCGGGCAAGACATAGCCCGTACAAGGATGTCAGCGGCGTGCTGCGATCCTTCGACTATGCTGCTGCCATGATCTTGCGCAGCGCGTCTGCGGTCGACCTTTCCGACCCGGCGCGCCAAGCCCGGCAACGTGTTGCCAGGCAGTACCTGCACCAGTCGCGGCATGCCTTTGTCGAAGCCTATGGCCTGGCCACCGCGGCCATGCCCCACGCCTGGCAGCAGGCCGAGGGCGAGCGTGCCGCACTGGAACTGTTCTGCCTGGAAAAAGCCGCCTACGAGATCACATATGAAGCCGAAAACCGTCCGAGCTGGCTGGCCGTGCCTTTGCATGGCCTGCATGGACTGATCAGTACCTGGGGAGAGTCATAGATGAATGCAACCACGCGTGAAAACGGCGGCCTTCGGCAACGGGACCTCGACGCCCTGGCCCGCGCCGAGCACGCCGATCCATTTGCGGTACTCGGCCCCCATGGCGACGGCGCGGGCGGGCAGGTGGTCCGCGCCTTCCTGCCCAACGCCCTGAATGTGCGCATCCTGGCCCGGCATGACGGGCGCATCCTCGCCGAAATGGAGCAGGGCAGCCTGCCGGGGCTGTTCACCGCGCACCTCGATGAGGCACACCCGTACCTGCTGCAGATCGGCTGGGCCGGTGGCGAGCAGGTCACCGAAGACCCCTACAGCTTCGGCCCGCAACTGGGCGACATGGACTTGTACCTGTTCGCCGAAGGCAACCACCGCGACCTGTCCGGGCGCTTCGGCGCCCAGCCTATCCAGGTCGATGGGGTCGACGGCGTGTGTTTCTCGGTGTGGGCGCCGAACGCGCGGCGGGTGTCGGTGGTGGGTGACTTCAACAACTGGGATGGCCGCCGCCACCCCATGCGCCTGCGCCACAGCGCCGGGGTGTGGGAGCTGTTCGTGCCGCGCCTGGGCGTGGGCGAAACCTACAAGTTCGAGGTGCTGGGCAAGGACGGCATACTGCCCCTGAAGGCCGACCCGCTGGCGCGTGCCACCGAACTGCCGCCAAGCACCGCCTCCAAGGTAGCGGGGGCGCTCAGCCACGACTGGCAAGACCACGACTGGATGGCGCAACGCGCGCAGCACCATGCCTACAGCGCGCCGCTGTCGATCTACGAACTGCACCCGGGGTCGTGGCGCTGCGAGCTGGACGAGGCGGGCGAGGTGGGGCGCTATTACAACTGGCGCGAGCTGGCCGAGCGCCTGGTGCCGTACGTTCAGGAGCTGGGCTTCACCCATATCGAACTGCTGCCGATCATGGAGCACCCGTTCGGCGGCTCCTGGGGCTACCAGCCGCTGTCGCTGTTCGCGCCCACCTCGCGCTACGGCAGCGCCGAGGACTTTGCCGCCTTCATCGACGCCTGCCACCAGGGCGGCATTGGCGTGCTGCTCGACTGGGTGCCGGCGCATTTCCCCACCGACGAACACGGCCTGGCGCGTTTCGACGGCACCGCCCTGTACGAATACGACAACCCCCTGGAGGGCTACCACCAGGACTGGAACACACTGATCTACAACCTTGGCCGCAACGAAGTGCGCGGCTTCATGATGGCCTCGGCGCTGCACTGGCTGAAGCACTTCCACATCGATGGCCTGCGTGTCGATGCAGTGGCCTCGATGCTGTACCGCGACTATTCGCGCAAGGCCGGCGAATGGGTGCCCAACCGCCACGGCGGGCGCGAGAACCTGGAGGCCATCGACTTCATCCGCCACCTCAACGGCGTGGCGGCCCACGAGGCCCCGGGCGCGCTGATCATCGCCGAGGAGTCCACCGCCTGGCCCGGCGTCAGCCAGCCGACCCAGCAGGGCGGCCTGGGCTTTGCCTACAAGTGGAACATGGGCTGGATGCACGACACCCTGCACTACATCCAGAACGACCCGGTGCACCGCACCTACCACCACAACGAGATGAGCTTCGGGCTGATCTATGCCTATTCCGAGCACTTCATCCTGCCCATCTCCCACGACGAAGTGGTGCACGGCAAGCATTCGCTGATCGACAAGATGCCCGGCGACCGCTGGCAGAAGTTCGCCAACCTGCGCGCCTACCTCACCTTCATGTGGGCACACCCGGGCAAGAAGCTGCTGTTCATGGGCTGCGAGTTCGGCCAGTGGCGTGAGTGGGACCACGATGGCGAGCTGGACTGGTACCTGCTGCAGTACCCTGAGCATCAGGGCGTACAGCGCCTGGTCGGCGACCTCAACCGCCTGTACCGCGAGGTGCCGGCGTTGCATGAGCAGGATTGCCAGCCACAGGGCTTCCAGTGGCTGATTGGTGACGATGCGCAGAACAGCGTGTATGCCTGGCTGCGCTGGAGCAGCAGTGGCGAGCCAGTGCTGGTGGTGGCCAACTTCACCCCGGTGCCGCGGGAGGGGTATCGCATTGGCGTGCCGTTCGGCGAACGCTGGCAGGAGCTGTTGAACAGTGATGCAGAGCTGTATGCCGGGTCCAATGTCGGCAACCTGGGGGTGGTGGAGAGTGAGCAGATAGCCAGCCATGGGCAGCCGCAGTCGCTGGCCCTGAACCTGCCGCCGCTGGGTGTGCTGGTGATGAAGCCGACCTGAGGTTGCGGCGTCGCCCGGCAGGAGCAACAGCCTCCTGCCGGATGCGATGGCGCTGGGGGTCACTCACGCAGTTTGGTTGTGAATCGTTCCTTGAACGACCGTCCTTTGTATTCCATCCGCACCTCGAAGGTTTCTCGTCCATCGGACATGTGGTGGTCTTCAAGGTGATCATTCTCGAACTTGCCATCACCACCGACATGCGCGACTCCTGGCCACGAACCACCGGCGGCGAACACCTCGATATTGGCGCCTGGCGGGGTAGCCTGCCCGCTCAGACGGATCTTGCCGTTCGCTTGCCGCTGCGCGACAAGCTCCGTCACCGTTGGGTATTCGACCACCTGGAACGTCTTGAGGGTATCGGGCTTGCCTTCGATCTGGGCCTTGAGCAGATGCTTGCCGTCCTCCAGATACTCAGCTGTCAAATGCTTGTTGACGAACTGCAGGTGCTGGTCGACCGTGGCAATCAAGGGGAGGTTTCCGGGCCGGTCCAGAACCTGAATATGTTTCCCTTGCGGGCTGGCGTGGCCATCGACGAGCAGGTCGCGCGATGGTAGCCAGAAACCCCAGAGGTCCAGGAGCTTGTCGTCATTGTTGCCGCCAAAGACAGGTATGGTGGTGAGATCCCTGCCGGGCTTTGGCAGGTTGAGCGCAGCAATGGCTGCAAGAGTATCGGCGTCCGGGCGCAGGCCCCACCTCTTGAAATAGTCCGTCAGGTCGTACCCTGACGCTTTGCTCGCTTCGACCTGGAACAGTTTTTTCCGGCCAGCTTCGGTTCCGGGGTCGGCTTGCGCACGGACGCTCTGTTCGAGCCGGTGGTAGAACTGGTCACCCAGGCCGTCGATATTGCGCAGTTGCTCGAACATGACGAGCATGACTGCGTTTTCAGTCTTGCTGCGGTTATCGAAATCGCGGTCTGCATCAGGCGCCGCCAGGTGCACAAGCGCCTTGTCCCAATGGCCAGGGCCCGGTTGTTCAGGTGACGTCCAGCCATTGTTGCGCAAAGCAGCCAAGGTATACACGTTGACCGTGACCTCGCCGAGGCTGGGCCAATTCCATGTCCAGACCGGTGATTGGCGCAGGTGGCCTAATTCATGCCAGATTCCCCAACTGCTTCTGACATTCGCCGGGGTGAACATTCCCGAGTCGGGAAAGGGCAGCATGGCCCGGTAGTCGCTTGCGGAAGGATTGATCCCCGAACGCGACTCAACGACCATGGGTCTTAGTGGGCTGGGTCTGTTGCGAGGATGCACGCTATCCAACCCAGAGATAGCATCCTGGCCTCTTCTGATACCTTGCTCATAGGTATCCAGCAGCACTTGCCCGTCCGGGTTGGCCTGCCTGGCACTTTGCAGCGAACCCACTACCAGAACGTGCTGGCTCGACAGCAAGGCATAGGGGATGGCCGAGTTGGCAAGCATGAACTGCCAGTCAGCTTGCTGGGTCGAGTTGGCGATGAAATAGGGTATCGGTTGCGCTGCCGCGCCAAGCCTGACCTGGATGTCTGGACCCTTCTGGTCGATCGAATCGGTAACGTGGCGCACCCAAATCAACCCGCCGCGCACCGAAAACACGTCATTGGCCCCTTCCTTCAACGCATAGCGCAAGGGTATGGGCTCATTTTGCTCGGTCTTCCACGGATGGACCAGTGATGTGGTACCGACCATCAACTCTGTTTTCGCGCTTGCTGTCGACCCGCTTACATTGATGGTCAGGTCAGTGAAGGGGGTAACGTAGAACCCTGTGGGCTGCCAGTCAGCCCACAGCATGTTCTGTTTCAGACGGTTACGCTCGGAGGTGTCCGTGGGCAGCGCCGAAACAGTAAAGTTGCGGGGTTGCGGATACCTTTCGGGCATTGTCTGGGTGTAGGAAGGATTGCGCGGCAATACCGCCGGTGACCACAGGGCCGTCCGCGCAGCTGTCGGGGTGCAGGTTGCTAGCACGACCTTGCTGCCCTGATAGTCCAGGCAACGCTCCTCGGTGGGGTAGCTGTTTTGCAGGCGTACATGGCCTGAAGAGCCGTCTCTGAGGATCCAGAGTGATTCATCTCTGGAGGTATCGCAGGCCCCTGTTCGCGCTTGCCAACCCACGTTGATCAGGCACCGCTCGGTCCCGTCGGATGCCTTGTGGCCGTTCACCAGCAGAATACGTCCGTCCTGCTCGCGCGCAGACCAGCTGGCGAACGAGTCGTTGATCGTGCAATTGCCCATTTCAAGTTCATTACCTTCACGTTTCGCGCGCAGGCAGCTGGCTGGGTTGCCCTCATCTACCAGGTATTTGTTCTTGATAAAGGGCTCGCTCCTCGGCGCCGCTTCGGCGTAAACATCGCTGGCGGAAAGCGGCTGCAGGCACAGCAATGCCATGCCTGCAGCGAGTAAAGATACTCCTTGGAATCTGTATCGCCGAGTACCTACCAAGGCCGATGTGCTGGACATACTGTTCCCCTGTCATCGAAATGGCCCGCTACTGTTTGAGCGGTCTGCGCGAGCCTTTATCCGAATCCTGGGGTTGCAGCAAAAACGGCACAACTGGCAGAAATATCAGGTAGTCATCTTCCGAGTGGGCAAACTGCTGCGTTCGACCGCACCGCCTACCACCGCATCCGCACCCCAAGGCTGCCAATCAACCCATTCAGATCATTGTCGTCCACGTCACTGCTGTAATCGGCACTGACAAACAGCGCTACCGAGGGCGTCACCCGCGCCACCAGCCCCAACCCCAGTTCCACCGTGGTCGAGTAGCGCGAGCTGGAGATCTTGTCGACCTGGTCCAGCTTCACCTCATCGGCATTGCTGAAGTCATACCACACGTTGGTCCGCACATAGGGTTCGATCGGCATGCCGCGTACTTCATAACGCCCGGACAGCCTGGCACCGACCCGGCCGCTCCAGCTCGGCTGGCTGTCGAAGGCCTGCAAGGTCTCTTCCTGCGCCCGGCTGCCGGGGAAGAACTGCTGGTTGATCAACTGCGCCTGCGGCTCGATCACCCAGCCGCCACCCAGGCCGATGGGGATGCCGCCCTCCAGCGAGAAGGTCATCGCGTGGCCGCTGTCGTCCAGTCGCTGGCCGTTCTCGCCACGGCCATTGACGTCGATGCGCGAACCCATGGCCACGGCATCCAGGTGCCAGCCCTGTTCATGGGTCATGCTCCAGTAAACCCCCAGGCTTTCACCGCTGAGGTTCACGGCGTTGCGTTGTTTGTCACCCAACAACCGGCGCATGCCGTTGAAGCTGGTCTGCAGGTTGTTTTGCCCCACGAAGATCCCCGCGCGGTGCACATTGCCCGCTGCAGTTTCACGCACGAACAGGTCCGGGCCGATCGTCAGTTGCTGGCTGGGTGCCTCCAGCTGGTCCGGGGGCTGCGCGCCACCGCGCGCAGTGGTGGGGAAGAACTGCGCCCACTGGCTGGCGACCAGGTCCGGTGCAGCCTGCCCATGGCGCTCGCTCATCTTCTGCGAGAACGCATTCAAGGTACCGATACTCAAGCCACTGGCGCTGACCGGGTCGAGCGACAGCTGTGGTACTGCCGGTTGGTGCAGGAAACCGGGCGAGGCCGGGTCGTCCTGCAGTTCATACGCGATAGTTTCCACCGGGGTTGCCAGAAGCAGCGACGTGGAAACCGCGTAGAAAATGCTGTCGAAGCGCAAGAGGTTCGAGGTGCTTTTCATGGCGGATCTCCTTTGTTTTTGTGTTACAGCCCTAGGACCTGGCCTGTTGTCACGAGCTGTACGGCAAAAACAGTGGGCGACCCAAACCAGCACGCCAGGCTTTCGCCAGCGCGCACGAAGGCGCGAGCTAGAGGCCCGGCGCGAGATCTTTACTGCTTGATATGTTCAGCTAAGGAGAGGGCGCCGCTTGCGTCAAGAAAGCGTGAACGAAGTGTTCAGGTTCCGTGGTTCTGTTCAACTCGTTGATTCGCCGAACAAACCTGCGGGGCATAGCGGGGTTCGCTATTTGCCGTGCCGTGACTATGAAAAATGATTGCTAGAGCCTGACTTCGACCGACAATGGCAGGTGGTCCGACAGGTGCGACCAAGGTTTGTGCCCCAGAATCCGCGGCCCATGGCTTTCGGCGTTGCGCAGGTAGACACGGTCCAGACGCAACAGTGGCAGGCGCGCAGGATAGGTGCGGGCCAGGTGCCCATGGTGGCGCTCGAAGGCCTCGTGCAGGTCACGCTGCAGGCCCAGGGTGCGGTTGCCGTGGGATTTCCAGTCGTTGAAATCGCCGGCGATGATCACCGGGGCGTCGACGGGCAAGGATTCGAGCAGCTTGCGCAGCAGTTGCAGCTGTTTCTGGCGGTGGCTTTCCAGTAACGACAGGTGCACGCAGATGGCATGCACCTGGTGCTGGCCGGGCACGTCGAGGACGCAGTGCAGCAGGCCACGTCGTTCGGGGCCGGTGATCGACACGTCGAGGTTGCGATGTTCGATGATCGGGTATTTGGACAGCAGCGCGTTGCCGTGGTGGCCGTCGGGGTAGACCGCGTTGCGGCCGTAGGCGAAGTCGCTCCACATGCTGTCGGCGAGGAACTCGTACTGGGAGGTCTGCGGCCAGCCGGGGTAGCGCGCGGCGTGGCGGTCGTGGCTGCCGAGCACTTCCTGGAGGAAGACGATGTCGGCCTGGGTGCTGCGCACCGCCTCGCGCAGTTCCGGCAGGATGAAGCGCCGGTTGAAGGCGGTGAAGCCCTTGTGGGTATTCACCGTCAGCACCCGCAGCCGCTTCACGGCCGGGGCCTGGTTGACACTGGCGAAACCTTTACTGCCGGCTTCGGGGTTCACGGTTACTCCTCAATGGCGGGTGCATGGGTGTTGTATGTCCCGGCCCTATCGCCGGCAAGCCAGCTCCCACAGGTATCGCACAGGCCCGTCAGCCAGCGGATTACCTGTGGGAGCTGGCTTGCCGGCGATAGGGCCGGTACAGGCAACCGATACACAATGGGACCGACGAAGGTCCCCCGGGGTTCACTCCTCATCGCGCTGCAACACCATCAGCAGCAACGACCGCCCCTTCACCTCGAAGGTGCTGTCGAAGTGCAGATGCTGCCCCTTGCGCAGCTCTGGCCGGTCGGTATCGACCAGGCAGCTCCAGTAATCCCCCTCGGGCACGGTCGGCAACTCGAACGGTACGATGTCGTGGTGGGCATTGACGATCAGCAACACGGTGGCCTCGGCGCCTGGCCTGGCAATGCCGCTGACCTGGGCACGGCCATCGATCAGCATGCCCAGGCAACGCCCGTGCGGGTCTTCCCATTGCTCCACGCTCATCTCGTTGCCATCCGGTGCCAGCCAGGTCACGTCCTTGACCCCGATTGCCTCATTGTAGTCGCCCACCAGAAAGCGCGAGCGGCGCAGTACCGGGTAGGCCAGGCGCAGGCGGGTCAGGCGTTTGACGAAGGCCAGCAGCTCTTCGCCCTCCTGGTCCAGGTCCCAGTTCACCCAGCCGATCTCGCTGTCCTGGCAATAGGCATTGTTGTTGCCGTGCTGGGTGCGGCTGAACTCGTCACCGGCGACGATCATCGGTGTGCCCTGGGCCAGCAGCAGGGTTGCGAAATAGTTGCGCATCTGGCGCATGCGCAGGGCATTCACGGCCGGGTCGTCGGTTGGCCCCTCGACACCGCAGTTCCACGACAGGTTGTTATCGGTGCCGTCCTGGTTGTTCTCGTCGTTGTCTTCGTTGTGCTTGTGGTTGTACGACACCAGGTCGCGCAAGGTGAAACCGTCGTGGGCGGTGACGAAGTTGACCGAGGCATAGGGGCGCCGGCCACGGTTGTTGAACATGTCCCCCGACGCGGTCATGCGCGAGGCAAAGTCGGCCAGTTGGCCTTCGTCGCCTTTCCAGAAGGCGCGCACGGTGTCGCGGAAGCGGTCGTTCCACTCTGCCCAGCCCGGGGCGAAGTTGCCCACCTGGTAGCCGCCCGGGCCGCAGTCCCAGGGCTCGGCAATCAGCTTCACCTGGCTCAGCATCGGGTCCTGGCGGCAGGCGACGAGAAAGCCGTGGCGTTCGCTGTAGCCGTCGTGGTAGCGGCCAAGGATGGTCGCCAGGTCGAAGCGAAAGCCGTCCACGTGCATTTCGCCGGCCCAGTAGCGCAGCGAGTCGGTGACCAGCTGCAGCACGCAGGGGTGGCTGAGGTCCAGGGTGTTGCCGGTGCCGGAATCGTTGATGTAGTAGCGTTTGTCGTCCGGCATCAGGCGGTAGTACGAGGCGTTGTCGATGCCGCGCATCGACAGGGTCGGGCCGCGCTCGTTGCCTTCGGCGGTGTGGTTGTAGACCACGTCCAGGATCACCTCCAGCCCGGCGTCGTGCAGGTGCGCGACCATCTCCTTGAACTCGGCGATCTTGCCGCTGGCCAGGTAGCGCGGGTGGGGGGCGAAGAAGGCGATGCTGTTGTAGCCCCAGTAGTTGTTCAGGCCTTTGTCCAGCAGGTGCTGGTCGTTGACGAAGGCGTGAATCGGCAGCAGCTCGATGCTGGAAACGCCCAGCTCCTTGATGTGCTTGAGCAACTCGTCATTGGCCAGGCCGGCGAAGGTGCCGCGCAGTTTTTCCGGCACCGCCGGGTGGCGCATGCTGATGCCACGGGTGTGGGCCTCATAGATGATCGTGCGTTCCCAGGGGATCTGCACACGCTGGTCGCGGCCCCAGGTGAAGGCAGGGTCGATCACCTTGCACTTGGGCACGAACGGCGCGCTGTCGCGCTCGTCGAACGACAGGTCGCCGTCGGGGTGGCCGATGGTGTAGCCGAACAGTGCCTCGGACCATTTCAGGCTGCCGACCAGTTGCTTGGCGTAGGGGTCGATCAGCAGTTTGTTGGGGTTGAAGCGGTGGCCGTTCTCCGGCTCGTAGGGGCCATGCACACGGTAGCCGTAGACCAGCCCGGGGTGCGCGTCGGGCAGGTAGCCGTGGTAGATCTCGTCGGTGTATTCGGGCAGCTCGATGCGCTCGATTTCCTGCTCGCCGGTGGAGTCGAACAGGCACAGCTCGACCTTGGTGGCGTTGGCCGAGAACAGGGCAAAGTTGACCCCAAGGCCATCCCAGGTGGCGCCGAGGGGGAAGGGCAGGCCTTCGCGGATACGCGATGGGGCGACCGAGCGGGTTTTCTTCGGGGTGCGGGGGCTCATGGCGGTCCTCTAGTGGCCGTGGTGAAGGGGAGGGTTGTGTAGTCCTGTCCTGGCCCTATCGCCGGCAAGCCAACTCCCACAAGGTCTCCACAGGTCTCAAAACCGGCGCTGTACTTGTGGGAGCTGGCTTGCCGGCGATAGGGCCAGGACAGGCTTAACCGGCAGAAGGCTTTTTCACCGCCCGGGTCTTTTTCGCCACAGCCGGTTTAACCCCCGGCAGGGCAGCCACTTTGGGCTCGGCAGGCGCCTTCGGTTCAGCCGCTACCTTGGGCTTGGCCGGTGCCCGCTTGCGCGGCGCCGCCTTGGGTGCCAGCGCCTCGGCTTCGGCCAGCTTGCGGGCCATGTCCCAATGACGGTCTTCCTGGCCGGCGGGCTTACCCTCGGATTCCCAGATCTGGTAGGCAAATTCGCGGATACGTTTTTCATCAACACTCATCATGACGCTCCTGATGCTCAAGATTGTTGTATCAGCAGGTTGACCGGAAACTCCGCCAGCACGGCGCTCAACAACAGCTCCCTGCAAGAGCTGACCGCAGCACTGGGGAAAAGTCCCGTCGAGTTGGCAGGCGACAAGGCAAACGGCAGGCTTACCCGGGTGTCGTCCCAGTTCTGTGCCGGGATCAGGGGTATCGGTGCACCTGCCAGCAGGGTACTGGCCAGGCGTGGCGCGATGATGACGGCCCGTTCGCCTTCGCCAAGGCGGGCGAACGCCACCACCTTGTCGGCATGCCGGCCGTGCACGGTCAGCGGCAGGTAGGCGCCACGACGGAACAGCTCGGCATGGGCCTGGCGGCAGTCCAGCACCCGGGCGATCAGCGCCTGCTTGAGGCGGCCGTCGCGCCAGTGTTCCAGCAGCTCGGCTACCGGCGTTGCATCGTCCAGGGTGCGACGCCGGCAAGCGTAGTCCACGGCGCGGCGGTTATCCGGGTCGACCAGGCTGAAATCCCAGTATTCGGTGCCCTGGTACAGGTCTGGTATGCCCGGCGTGGTCATGCGCAACAGGGCCTGAACCAGGCCGTTGAGGGCACCGGGGCAGGCCAGCAGATGCGCGGCGTCGGCCAGCGACTTGCGCAGCTGTTGGTTCTCGCCGTCCAGCAGCAGGCCATCGATGTAGCGGGCACAGGCGCTTTCGTAGGCTTCGTTCGGCGCGCTCCAACTGCTGCGCAGCTTGGCCTCGCGCAGGGCTTTCTGCTGCCACTGGCGAATGCGTTCGGCGTACTGGCCAAGGGCGTTGTCATCGTGCAGGTCGAGGTCCAGCGGCCAGCTGCCCAGCAAGGTCTGCAACAGCATCAGCTCGTCGCCGGGGCTGGGCGCCAGGCCGTCATCCAGTTGCGTGCGCAACGGCGTGGCCAGTTCGCGCCAGTGTTCCATGCGGCTGGCCAGCCACGGGCCGCGCTCGCTGAGCACGGCCAGGCGCGCACGGGTGTCTTCGCCGCGCTTGTGGTCATGGGTGGCGCTGGCCAGCAGGTTGTCGGGGAAGTCGCGCAGGCGCCGCTGGGCCTCGTTGTGGAAGTGCTCGAGCGGGGCGCTGAAACACGCGGCCTCGAAGCCCACATCGTTGCGCGACAGCAGCCGCGCGCTGCGGTAGAACGCGGTGTCTTCCACGGCCTTGGCGGCACTGGGCGCGGTCAGTTGCTGGAAGCGCACGCAGGCGTGGCGCAGCTGCTTGCGCGCCCGGCCTGCTGGCAGGCGGCGCCAGGCTTGCCCGCCCAGCCATTGTTGCAGGTGCTCGAGCAGCGGCCAGTCGGCTTCGCCGAGGTCCTGGCGGGCATTGGCCAGGGCCTGCTGGAAAAACCCTTCGTCTTCTGCCGGGCGCCCGCAGGCATTGAAGTAGGTGCGGTACACCGGGTAATGCGCCACCAGCGCCTGCAAGGCACGGCGGATCGCGCCCAGGGTCAGGTCGCGGGTCATCAGGTCGTTGCGCGCCACCTGCAACAGCGCCTGGGCCACCGACTCGCAGTCGCCGGCCAGGCTGGCATTGAGCACCAGGTGGCGGGCCTGACGCACTTCTTCGGGGAAGTCGGGGCGTTCGCTCACATTGGCCCACAGCTCGGTCAGCGCTGCTTCGCCTGCCGGGTCGTGCTGCAGCAGCGAAACCTGGTTCATGAATTCATAGCCGGTAGTGCCATCGGTAAGCCAGTCGCGGTGCAGGTGCTCGTTGGCGCCGAGGATCTTCTCCACGTAGATCGGGAAATGCTCCAGGGCGGCATTCAACGGCCGCCGTGCCAGCAGGCCATCGACCCGTCGGCGCAGCTTGCGGCAGTAACCGCGCGGGTCGGCCAGGCCGTCGATATGGTCGATGCGCAGGCCGTCCACCAGGCCGCGCTCGATCAGTTCGAACAGCTTGGCGTGGGTGGCCTCGAACACCACCGCGCGTTCCACCCGCAGGCCGCCCAGCTCGTTGATGTCGAAGAAGCGCCGCCAGTTGATGTCGTCGGCGGCGGTACGCCAGCTGGCCAGGCGGTAGGTCTGGCGCTCCAGCAACAGGTGCAGGCGCTTGAAGCCATTCTCGCTACGGCTGTCGAACGCCACCAGGGCCGATTCGAGGTCGGCGCCTTCGCCCGCCAGGCGCGCCAGTTCAGCTTGCAGGGGCAGGGCGTCGGCCAGCGGCGTGGCCGATGCGTTCAACGCGGTGAAGCGTTCGGCCAGGGCCTTGAGCGCCGGCTCCGGGCTGAGGGCGAGAATCCAGCCATAGTCGACCGGGCAGATCGGGAAGCGGTGTTGGTAATGGGCGACCTGCAGCAGCCCATGGTGCTTGTCGAACTCGAGCGGTATCTCGCCATTTTTCAGCGCCACGCCATAGTCGCTGGCGAGGAACGGCAACAGCAACTGGCCGGCCAGCAGTGGGTCGCTGGAGTGCCACTGGATGTCGAAGAACTCTGCATACGGGCTGCGCCGACCCCAGGCCAGCAGGCTCTGCCACCAGGGGTTGTCGGCACCGCCCACGGCCATGTGGTTGGACACCGTGTCGAGGATCAGCCCCATGCCGTGCTGACGCAGGGCGGCGACCAGCCGTTGCAGCGCCGCTTCGCCGCCCAGCTCGGGGTTGACGCAGGTCGGGTCGACCACGTCGTAGCCATGGCGGGAGCCGGCGCGGGCCTTGAGGATGGGCGAGGCATACAGGTGGCTGATGCCCAACTGGGCGAAGTACGGCACCAGCGGCACTGCGTGATCGAGGGTGAAGTCACTGTGAAACTGCAGGCGCAGGGTCGCGGTCAGCGCTTTCATCGGTCACGCTCCCAGGCCTGTTCGCGGGCCTGGGCCAGCAGTTCCAGGCGCCGTGCGGCGTCATCGTCGTCGAGCAACTCACGTACCGGCCGGGCAAAGCGTCGGCGCCAGTTGGGGTGGCCGGCGGTGGTGCCCGGCAGGTTGGGTTGCTCGTCGCAACCCAGCAGGTCTTCCAGCGGCACCAGCACCAGCGGTGCGCGGGTGTGGCCAACGTAACGGATGGCAGCGTCGATCAGCGCGTCGTTGTTCGGCAGCGTGCCGTAGTTGGCCTCCAGGGTGCGGCGCAAACCATCGTGCTCCTTCTGCCGCTCGTGGCGCCAGTGCAGTTCGGTGGCAGCATCGATCAGTTGCAGGCGGTGGCTCCAGTCGATGTCGCGGTTTTCCAGCCAGCCGGCCAGCGGCGCCAGGTCGTGGGTGCCGGTGGTGGCCAGGGCGTTGTCCGGCCAGTCGAGAATCGGCTTGAAATGGCCGGGCTGGGTCTGCTCGAAGGGCAGCACGCGCATGCCCAGCACGGCCTTGGCCGCCAGTTGCTCGCGCAGGCCGTCCGGCACGGTGCCCAGGTCTTCGCCGAGGATGATTGCCTGGTGGCGCACCGACTCCAGGGCCAGCAGGCGTAACAGATCTTCCAGCGGGTAGTTGAGGTAGGCGCCTTCGCTGGGCTTGGCCCCCTGCGGGATCAGCCACAGCCGGCGCAGGCCCATGACATGGTCGATGCGCAGGCCGCCGGCGTGGGCGAGGTTGGCCCGGAGCATTTCGATGAAAGCGCGGTAGCCGTTGCGCTTGAGCCCTTCAGGCGAGAAGGCGCAGATGCCCCAGTCCTGGCCGGCACGGTTGAGGATGTCGGGCGGTGCACCCACCTTCAGGCCTGCCAGCAGTTCGTCCTGGCGGCTCCAGGCCTGGCTGCCGGCACCGTCGGCGCCCACCGCCAGGTCAGCGATCAGGCCGACCGCCATGCCGTTGCCGCGCGCCGCTTCCTGGGCGCGTTGCAGGCCCCGTTCGGTCAGCCATTGGCAGAAGGCATGGAACTCGACCTTGGCCGGGTAGGCGTTGGCGAAGGCCTCCACTTCCGGGTGGTACGGGTCGTGCCAGGCCTTGGGCCAGT
>RCUT01000145.1_pt1 | contig 39109 bp, 40 predicted proteins | sample 2166171 | NCBI WGS metagenome assembly RCUT01 (sample SAMN09932757, study PRJNA488358) | compost metagenome | isolation source: compost soil in 4-hydroxybenzoic | place: Germany: Experimental Botanical Garden | reverse complement strand
CGTGTTTCTAAACGAACAGATGTAGCTTTTACCCCTTTTTGCCGTCCTACAGAAGAAAGTACGCTTGAGATGGCAAAGCTTTTCTATAGCGTGTCTGAAAATCAGCAAATCGATACGGTTTTTACGATCTTGCAGGCTGTTTGGACAAAAGGCAAAGATTTATCTTTCAAAAAGCATTTCCAAGAATTACAGCAACAGTTGGGAATTGAGCAGTTAACCGAACAGGATGTGCCAGCTGTTCTGGCGCAAAATGACGCATTTTGCAGAGATAAGCATCAGCCTGATTTACCAGTTTTAGAGTTGCGTATTGATGGGCAAAGCTATGTATTTAATAGTTTGTATCGTGTTTGGATGATTGAAAGTATTTTTAGCAATGTATTAGAAGAAAAATATAAAACGGCCTCAACTTCTAATTGAGGCCTTCTCCTAAAAACAAGAATAGGGCAAAGCCTGTTTTTTCCGTAGCATAACCTTGTAAGGAATCGGAGATAAACAGTGACATTTCTAGCAATTATTATGGTGGTTTTTGCCTTTGCTGGCATGATTAAAGGCATGATCGGCTTAGGGTTGCCCGCAGTATCAATGGGCTTGCTCACCATCGCAATGAGCCCTTTTCAAGCAGCATCTCTTCTGATAGTTCCTTCAATGGTGACCAATGTCTGGCAGCTTTTCGCTGAGGGGCATGTCTGGTCTTTTATTCGCCGTTTCTGGACTTTGCTTGTAGGCATTGTAGTGGGCTCAATATGGAGCTTTCTGCCCACCTTGAGCCAAAGTCATGGTCACAGTAGCGAAATTTTATTGGGCTGCATGCTAGCTTTATATGGGCTCTATGGTCTATGCGTGAAAAAGCTTCCGCACTTAGGCAAGCATGAACGTTGGTTATCGCCCATCATTGGTTATATTGGTGGGGCAGTGACGGTAGCAACAGGTGTGATTATTATTCCAGTAGTGCCTTACTTGCAGTCGTTGCATTTAAAACGTGATGAGTTGGTACAGGCTTTGGGGCTGACTTTTACTGTCTCTACCATTTGTCTTGCAGTCTTTTTACACCACAACCCTATGTCAGGAATAACGCTAGATTATCGTTTATCTTTTGCGGCTTTATTTGCTGCATTAGTTGGAATGTGGTTAGGTAAAAAAATCCGTTATCGACTGAATGAGCAGAAATTTCGCCGTATTTTTTTCATTGGTTTAGTGTCATTAGGGATTTATATGGTTTTGCACTAAGCCAAGTATTTAAGGGCGGTGTTGCAGTAAAAAATCTGCAAATTGCTGATAATTGTTAGGAAGCTGACTGAAATCTTGTGTAGCTAAAAGCAATTTACGGTTTGCCCACGCACCGAGTAATTGAATCGAATGGAAATCATAGTCCGATTGCAAACGCTGTGCAGCGCGGGCGGGCATAATTGCAATTCCAACACCTTTCGCCACAACCTCAGCAATTGCGCCAAAATTAGGTAAACGTAAACGATACTGTATGTTAAAGCCCAATAATTTAGCTTGAGTTTCAATTGATTGTTGCAAAGAGTGGTGGGGCTTAAGACCAATAAAGCCATAACTTAAAGCATCTACCAAATTCAGCTCTTGGTATTGAGCTAAATTGTGGGTAGTAGGGCAAATCAGAACTAAAGGGTCGCTGGCAAATTCTTTTGTTTGCAAATGCCTTGTATCAAAGAAACTTGAGACGAGTCCTAAATTGGCAATTCCATGCGTTAATGCATCTACAATTTCAGAGCTTTCGGCTTCATGTAAATCGATATTCATTTCGGGGTGCAGTACAAGATATTGCGGTAAGAGAGGCGGTAGATATTCGCTTTGAGCAGAAGAGTTACACCAAAGGATCAATGATTCTGTGGTCTTTTGCCTAAAACGTTGCATTTCTTGTTCGAGTTGATCTTTTTGCGCCAAAAGCTGACGAGCATGCTCAGTAAAAGCATGTCCTGCCGTTGTTAGCTCTACTCCAGTGGTGTGGCGAATAAATAAAGGAGTTTCAAAATATTGTTCGAGTTTTTTTATACGTTCGCTAGCAGCTTGAAGTGAAATCGCGGAACGATCTGCACCTTTAGTTAGGCTACCTGTAGAGACAATATGGAGAACCAGTTGTAAATCAAAAAAATCAAAACGCATGACAGGGAACGTATTGAAGGGTAAGAGATCATCATACTAAAAAGTGATCAAGAAAGGTCGATGAAAAATAATAATAAAAAAGGCAGCTGATGCTGCCTTTTGGAACTTACGTTTTATCTTTTAAACTAAACAACCAGTTCAAAATAATGGCTGCAAACGTTGCTGTACCAATGCCGCCTAAATTGAAGTTACCAAACATCAATTCAAAGTTTCCGGCACCTAAAATAATCGTTACAGAAGCAACAATCAGGTTTTTATTGTTAGAAAAATCGACTTTATTTTCAATCCAGATTTTTGCACCAGCAATGGTAATTAAACCAAACACGACAATAGACGCGCCTGTTAAAACAGCATTTGGGATGGTACTAATCACTGCACCAAATTTTGGAGATAAACCCAAGAAAATAGCGAAGACACCAGCAATAACAAAAACAATAGTTGAATAGACACGAGTTACCGCCATGACCCCAATGTTTTCACCATAAGTGGTCATACCCGGTGCACCTACGCTACCAGAGAGTGTTGTGGCCAGACCATCAGCAACAAATGCTTTGCCCAATTGTGGAGTCAGGTTTTCACCAGTCATGGCACCTACAGCTTTAATATGCCCTAGGTTTTCTGCTACTAAAATAAGCGCAACCGGAGCAATAATGAGCATAGCTCTGGTGTCAAAAGTAGGATGTGAAAAGCTTGGAATTCCGAACCACGCAGCCGCTGAAATCTGGCTAAAATCGATTGGTTTACCTAAACCTAGACCATTGGTGGTGATAGCATAAATCACATAAGCCAAGATTAAACCAACCAATAGAAGTAGACGTTGCAATAAGCCGCGAGTAAAGACCGCAATACTTCCCATACAAAGTACGGTAATGAGTGCCATCCACATTTCAAATGGTTGGCCTGCAACACCTTTAATCGTAACAGGTGCAAGGTTTAGACCAATAATCATTACAATCGCGCCAGTAACAACAGGCGGCATAAGTTTTTCAATCCAGCGTGTACCGGTGAGCATCACAATAAAACCGATGAGGGCATAAAACACACCACACGCAACGATTCCACCTAAAGCCATAGACAGATTTGGATTTGCACCTGAACCTGTAATATGCCCAGTTGCTGCTGCAACGACCCCAATAAAAGCAAAGCTTGAACCTAAATAACTTGGAACGCGACCACCTGTAATTAAGAAGAACAGGATGGTACAGATGCCAGACATTAAAATGGCAAGATTTGGATTAAAACCCATGAGTAATGGTGCTAAAACAGTTGCTCCAAACATGGCAAACGCATGTTGGATACCTAAAATAGCACTTTGAACTGGAGGGAGATATTCATTGGTAGAGACTGGCCGATGGTCAATATCACCTTGGTAAGGCTGCCATTTTGGAAACCAATTGGACATAAAATAAACTCGTTATTCTTTAATTGGTGCAATGATACTCTTTCTTGAGAATGCATTTAATCTCTAGAGAGAAGTATGTCAGTGAAAATTAATTATTTTTTAACGATTGGTATAATTTTTTAAATTCTAAATGTACGTATTTAGTTATTTTTTTCTTATAAAAATTAATTTTATGATTTTTAAAAAATATTTAAAAAAATAGAAAATCGGGGAAAATTTAAGAAAACTGGGGAACTTTGTAAGTAAAAAGCAGCGCATCGGTAATGCACTGCTTTGTTAAACAATCGGTAAAATCAGCTTAGCCAGTGTTACGTAAACCAGCAGCAATACCTGCAATACTCACCATTAGCGCATGATCAACAGGGGTGTTTTCTGCTTGACGCTCAGCGAGATAATCACGACGGCGTTTCATCAGTTCAGCCTGTAAAAGGTGTAAAGGCAGTAAATAAGGTTTGCGAACTTGCATAGACTGATCAAGAACTTCGTTATTACTCAGAAGTTTTGATTCATCTTTTAAAGCAAGTAAGGTTTCAACAGCATCTTTTAATCGCTGACGTAATTGGTTGCCGAGTACTTTTAAATCTTCATCTTCAGTCAGATGTGATTCGTAATAGAGCGCAATGTTGGCATCGGCTTTTGACAATACCATTTCCAGCATATCGATGAGTGTCTGGAAATAAGGCCATTGCTGGAGCATTTCATCAAGGGTTGCTTTTTGCTGATCGGCAATCACTTCATTAATTGCTGCCCCAGTGCCTAACCATGCAGGCAACATCAAACGGATTTGTGTCCATGCAAACACCCATGGAATGGCACGTAAAGACTCGATGCCGCCACTCACTTTACGTTTTGCCGGACGTGAGCCTAAAGGCAACATTTGTAACTCAAGCTCAGGGGTAACGGTACGTAGATATTTCACAAAATGTGGGTTTTCACGAACTGTTTGACGATAGACCTTCACCGAATGATCTGTCATACGGTTCATGAGTTCACGCCACTCAGCTTTAGGTTCTGGTGGTGGTAATAAGGTCGCTTCAAGTGTTGCTGCGGTATAGATTTCAAGGTTTTGCATGGCAATCCCTTCTAGACCGAATTTGAAGCGGATCATTTCACCTTGTTCAGTCACTCGGATTGCACCCGAGATCGAACCCGGTGGCTGTGAAAATAGAGCCTGTTGAGTTGGAGCACCGCCACGACTAATTGAACCACCACGACCGTGGAACAGAGTCAACTGTACGCCGTGTGTTTGAGCAATTGCAGTCAGCTCTTCTTGAGCACGATATTGCGCCCAGTTGGCAGACATAAATCCGGCATCTTTTGCAGAGTCGGAGTAACCGATCATAACTTCGTGTTTACCCTGAATGTGCTGTTTATACCAATGCATATTGAACAGCGTATTCATGGTAGTTGCAGCGCCATCTAAATCCTTTAAAGTTTCAAATAGAGGAACTACTCGTAAAGGATGCTGAATACCTGCTTCTTTTTGCAATAACAATACAGCTAAAACATCACTTGGATATTCAGCCATAGAAATAATATAAGCTCCTAAAGATTCAGGCGGTTGGTCTGCCAAAGTACGCATGGTTGCAAATACTTCTTGAACATCTGGGTGTCCAATCAAACTGCCTTCAGGTTCATTAATATATTTCGGTAAAAGTGGGCGTTTGCTTTGTAGTTCCTGAATCAGGAAGTTTTGGCGCGCTTGTTCAGTCCACGATTCAAAATTACCTAAACCTAAGTATTCGGTAATTGCTGAAATTGCTTGGCGGTGACGACCTGATTCCTGACGAATGTCGAGTTTAAGTAGTTCAATACCAAAACAGTTCACTCGGTAGATAAAGTCGAGTAGTTGACCATTCGCAATCTCAGGCAGGTTACTGTCGATTAAAGAGCGATAGCACAGCAATAATGGTTGTAAGAGCTCATCTTTACTTTTAATCACATTCGTATCGTCTGCTTCGAGTCCTTGCAAACGTTGAGCTAACCAGTGACGAGTCGCTTTTAAGCGTTCTCGTGTTGCACGTAAATACTCACGATAAGGTTCTGCATGTTGGTTACCAATGGCCTGAATCATTTCTTCAGAACAGGTTTGGATCGAAAGTTCCCAACGCAAGTTTTCGATATCTCTTAAATAGAGATCGGCAGCTTGCCAGCGCGATAACCACAGAACTTCTTGTGTAATTTGATGGGTAACATTTGGGTTACCATCGCGGTCTCCACCCATCCAAGATGCAAAACGCACTGGTGCAATGTTGAGTGGTAAGTTTTGTTGGCAATTTTCTTGAACCAACTCATTTAACTCACGAATAAATTTAGGTACTGCATTCCAAAGCGTTTGCTCAATCGTCGCAAAGCCCCATTTTGCTTCATCAACAGGAGTCGGACGATGTTGACGAATTTCATCGGTTTGCCATGCCGAACTAATTTGTTGCTTTAGGTTCGCAAGTGCACTTTGACGCTCACGTGGAGTAAGTTTTTGCTGATCAAGCTGTGATAGACAAGCATTGATATCATCATATTTCTGAATGAGTGTACGACGGCTGACTTCCGTTGGATGTGCTGTAAGCACTAGCTCAATATCAAGATCACAAACTTGTTGGAATAGTTTTTCTGTCGAAATACTTTTATCTTTAAATTTTTCAAATAGGTGAACAAGTGGATTCGGAGAGTTGGCATCCGAATCGAATTCTGCCTGCCTGCGGCTACGAACAACATGATATTGCTCGGCAATATTGGCAAAATTTAGGAAATGAGAAAAAGCTCGAGTAAGGGGAAGTAGTTCATCGTCGGGTAAATTTAAAAATAATTGTTCTAGTTGCTTTTGGGCTTCAGCTTGGCCATCACGTGCACCTTTAGCAAGGGCACGAATTTGCTCGATCTGATTAAACAGCTCTTGTCCTGCATGTTGCTTTAGGGTTTCACCTAATAAATTACCAAGTAAGCGGACATCCTCGCGCAGTGGCGCATCGATTTGCTGAACCATGCTATTTTCTCCTGTTCTTATCCTTATCGAATATAGCGTGATTAACAAACATTCCAAGCTTTGAGCGTAAGAAAATGTGAATTTTTGCTTAAAAAATAACATTTAATTCGCTTATGGCGTCTTAAAAGAAGACATGCACTCAGTGCAACTTTTGGCAATCGGACTTTGGTTTAATTCCGATATTTGAGCAGGAATAAAGCAATTGCATCTTGAATAATTTGCTCAAGCTCATGAGCATTTGGTACAGCAATGATCCCAAGTAAAACCTTCTGGTGGCGTACGCCAAGCAATAAGGACATAAGAAGCTCGGTTTGATAAGTAGGATTATCGGTTTGAATAAAACCTAATTGAGCCGCTTTTTGCAAAAACTCAGCTAATTGATTTTGCAGTCGGGTATGAGATGCATCAAAAAACTGTAGGGCGAGTGGACTTTGTTCTGCTGCAAGTTCAAATAAAACGTGCTCGAGTTTAAGCGCTTCAGGTGAGTAAATAATCTGCAAAGCACGTAAACAAACACTGTGGAGTGTCTGGCAAAAGTCTGCCGAGGCATCTAATTCAAATTGTTTAGTGCAGAGAGACTCTTCACAGGTTTCTGTAATTGCGCAAATAAATAGATTGGCTTTGTCTTGAAAGTGATTATAAACCGTGAGCTTAGTGACACCTGCTTCCTGTGCAATCTGGTTCATGCTGGTACCGTGATAGCCAGATTTTAAAAAAATAGCTTTCGCGGCTTGTAAGATACGAGCACGTTTTTCTAGATCTTTGGGGCGCCCACTTTGATTAACTGTTTGCACAAAACCCTCTGTTAAAAATTTAAAAAATAGCGATTTATAAGTTTTTCTTTAATTAATGTACCCATGAGTATATTAATTAAAAAACAAACAATTTATGATGCAAGCATATTGTGCCTTAAAAAATCAGTTTGAATAAGAGCGATAAGATATGAATCTGTTAAAACCTCTCATCATGAGTATGGTGATTGTTTGTACGGTCACATTAATGGGGTGTAGTAAAGAAGCCCCAAAAACAGAAGAAATACCCTATGTGATGGTGGCTCAACCCTTGACCACGCTCAATGAACAAAAAAGCTATGCAGGGGATGTGCAAGCCAGACAACAAACGGCTTTAGCGTTTCGAGTCGGTGGGCAAGTTACGGCACGTTACGTGGATGTCGGTGACCGAGTTAAGGTTGGACAAGTTTTAGCAAAGCTTGACGTGGCAGATGCTCAGCTACAGTTAAATGCTGCTAAAGCCCAACTGGACAATGCACAGGCAGCAGCAAAAACGGCATCAGATGAGTTAAAACGTTTTCAGCAATTACTGCCAATTAATGCGGTCAGTCGTTCGCAATATGACACAGTAAAAAATCAATATGACTCTGCACAAGCAGCGTTACAACAAGCTCGTTCTAACTATGAAGTTTCTGCCAATCAGACAGGATATAACCAACTCGTTTCTAATAAAAATGGGGTGATTACTGCGCGAAATATCGAAATTGGACAAGTGGTTGCAGCGGGCCAAGCCGCTTATCAACTGGCAATTGATGGAGAGCGTGAAGTTGTCATTGGCGTACCAGAACAAGCGGTTGCCGAGATCAAGGTTGGTCAGGCAGCTTGGGTCACTTTATGGTCTAAACCGAATGACCGATTTGCTGGTTATGTACGCGAAGTTTCCCCAGCAGCTGATCAGTCTCGTACCTTTACAGTCAAGGTTGCACTCAAAGAAGGTCAATCTGTTATTCAGCTTGGACAAAGTGCACGCGTATTTTTTAGCTCGACTCAAACCAATGTGATGAGTGTGCCACTTTCGAGTGTCTCAGCAACAGATAATCAACCTTACGTATGGGTCGTTAATGCGAATCAGACATTGCGTAAAGTACCTGTAACGATTGGTGCATATGGCAAAGATAGTGTGCCGGTATTATCTGGTTTGGCCCCAAATGATTGGGTTGTGATTGGCGGCGTACATTTGCTACGTGATAAACAGAAGATTCACCCGATTGACCGTGAAAACCGTGGGGTGAAAATTCAGGGAGCAACCCAGCCATGAAATTCAATCTCTCGGAATGGGCATTAAATAATAAAGGCATCGTCCTTTATTTTATGCTGTTGCTTGGCATTATCGGTGCGATCTCTTATTCAAAATTATCACAAAGTGAAGACCCACCCTTTACCTTTAAGGTAATGGTGGTACAGACCTACTGGCCTGGAGCGACTGCCAAAGAAGTTTCTACTTTAGTTACGGACCGTATCGAAAAGGAACTCATGACAACAGGGCAGTATGACAAGATTATGGCTTACTCCCGTCCAGGCGAGTCGTTGGTCACTTTTGTGGCCAAGGATTCACTTACTTCTGACAAGATTCCCGATGTTTGGTACAACGTTCGTAAGAAGGTCAATGACATTCGCCATGAACTGCCAAACGGTGTACAAGGTCCATTTTTCAATGACGAATTTGGAGACACTTACGGCAATATTTATGTACTGACAGGCAAAGACTTTGACTATGCACTTCTAAAAGAATATGCAGATCGTTTGCAATTACAGCTTCAACGGGTCAAGGATGTCAGTAAGGTCGAATTAATTGGTCTGCAAGATCAAAAAATCTGGATTGAGATTTCTAACACTAAAGCGGTACAGCTTGGTATTCCAGTGACTGCGATTCAAGACGCCTTACAAAAGCAAAACAGTATGGCAAGTGCTGGCTTTTTTGAAACAGGTACAGACCGTATTCAGATTCGGGTAAGTGGTCACTTACAAAACATTGATGAAATTAAAAAAATGCCTTTACTGGTAGGTGATAAAACCATTCAGCTCGGAGATGTCGCTGATGTCTACCGTGGTTTTAGTCAACCTGCTCAGCCACGTATGCGTTTCATGGGTGAAAATGGTATTGGTATTGCTTTATCGATGCGTAAGGGCGGTGACATTATTGCCTTAGGTAAAAATCTAGACACAGAATTTGCCCAATTGCAAAAGACACTACCTTTAGGTATGAAACTCCAAAAAGTTTCTGACCAACCTGTAGCAGTACAACGTAGTATTCAGGAGTTTATAAAGGTACTCGCTGAAGCAGTTATTATTGTCTTGTTAGTGAGTTTTTTCTCTTTAGGTTTCCGTACAGGATTGGTTGTCGCTTTTTCTATTCCTTTAGTTTTAGCAATGACCTTTGCGGGTATGAGTCTATTCGATGTCGGCCTGCATAAGATTTCACTGGGTGCCTTGATTCTGGCGCTAGGTCTGTTAGTCGATGACGCCATTATTGCTGTCGAGATGATGGCAATTAAAATGGAGCAGGGGTATAGCCGAATTAAAGCCGCCGGATTTGCGTGGAAAACAACAGCATTTCCGATGCTCACTGGAACACTGATTACCGCGGCTGGTTTCTTACCGATCGCGACAGCTCAGTCTGGTACAGGTGAATACACTCGCTCTATCTTTCAGGTTGTTACGATTGCCTTATTAGTCTCTTGGGTCGCGGCAGTTTTATTCGTACCTTATTTAGGTGAAAAGCTATTACCCGACTTTACCAAAATAGGCCATCAGGCACCTTGGTATGTCCGTTTATGGGCGAGATTAACCAAAAAACCGCAACCGCAAACTGTGGCTATTTCACAGGACCATCACTACGACCCTTACCAATCTAGCTTCTACCTACGTTTTAGAAAGATGGTCGAGTTTTGTGTGACTTACCGTAAAACCGTAATTGCGACGACGGTGGGTATTTTTGTGCTATCTGTGCTGATGTTTAAGATCGTTCCTCAGCAGTTTTTCCCACCTTCGAACCGTGCCGAGATTTTAGTTGATTTAAAACTTGAAGAAGGCGCTTCTTTAACAGCGACAGAACAAGCTGTGAAAAAGGTTGAAAAGTTCCTGTCTAAACAAAAAGGTATTGATAACTATGTGGCTTATGTCGGTACAGGATCACCACGTTTTTATTTACCATTAGACCAGCAATTACCGCAAGCCAGCTTTGCGCAGTTTGTAGTTCTGGCATCATCACTTGATGATCGTGATGAAATTCGTCGCTCGTTAGAAACACAAATTAAGCAATTACTTCCGCAAGTTCGTACTCGCGTGTCATTACTGGAAAATGGCCCACCTGTTGGTTATCCGTTGCAATATCGTGTGTCGGGTGAAGATCAAAATCTGGTACGTCAAGAGGCACAGAAAGTCGCTAAACTGATGAGCGAAAACCCGAATACGACCAATGTACATTTAGATTGGGGTGAGCCGAGTAAGATTATTTCAATTCAAATTGACCAAGATCGTGCTCGACAAATGGGTGTCTCTAGTCTGGATTTGGCGAACTTCATTAATGCATCAATTACAGGTAGTGCGATTGAGCAATATCGTGAAAAGCGTGAACTCATTGAAATCCGTTTACGTGGTGATCAGGCAGAGCGAGTTGAAGTAGCTTCACTGGCAAGTTTAGCTGTCCCAACGACCAATGGAACGACTGTGCCTTTAGCCCAGATTGCTAAAATTGAGTATAAGTTTGAGGATGGCTTAATCTGGCATCGTAACCGCTTACCAACAATTACCGTACGTGCAGACGTTCGATCTCAACTACAGCCCGCTACAGTGGTGGGAGAGTTAGCTGAATCAATGGATAAGTTACGTGCTGAATTACCAAGTGGCTATCTTGTTGAAGTCGGTGGAACTGTAGAAGAGTCTGCACGTGGGCAAAATTCCGTTAATGCGGGTATGCCACTGTTTTTAGCAGTTGTCATGACATTACTGATGATTCAGCTCAAAAGCTTATCACGCGCGACCATTGTGTTGTTAACAGCTCCACTAGGTTTAATTGGTGTGGTTTTATTCTTACTTCTATTTAACAAACCATTTGGCTTTGTGGCCATGTTGGGCACAATTGCACTCTCTGGCATGATCATGCGTAACTCGCTTATTTTGATTGATCAAATTGAACAAGACAGGCAAGCAGGTCATTCAACATGGGAAGCGATTATTGAGGCGACAGTGCGTCGATTCCGTCCGATTATTTTGACTGCTTTGGCCGCGGTTCTGGCGATGATTCCACTTTCACGGAGTATTTTCTTTGGTCCGATGGCAGTTGCGATCATGGGTGGATTGATTGTTGCCACGTTACTGACATTATTTTTCTTACCTGCACTTTACGCAGCGTGGTTTAAGGTGAAAAAAACCGCATAAAATACATAAATTTTTTGTGAATAAAGGTGCGAAATATTGAAAACTCCAATATAGTAGCACCTGTCTTTACACAAAAAATACAGGATTATTTCACTGCATAAAAAATAGGCAAATGCAGTGAATTGAGGTGAAATACAGATGGGGCAAGACCATATCCAACAGCATCGCCGTTATATTGTAATTTCTTATGCGTTCATGTTTCTTGCATTGTTTACAGTTATTTTTGCAGCCTTTGCTTATTTGGTTGCTCGCAAAGTAGCAGTTGTAGATAATGCGGAAGTTTGGATTCATGCGCATGCACTATGGATTATGCGAAACGGGATTCTATTTCTTTGTATGGCAATTTTTGCTGCGGTCTGGTTTATTCCGCTCTTCTTTTTTGCATGGGACAGTAATCTTTGGGTAACTGCCTCTACGGTTGCTGGTGTGGTATTTAGCGCGATTGCGTGGTTATTTCTATTAAATGCATGGTTAAAAGGCTTGTCTAAATATTTAAAAAATAAGGCAGTTTTTTAATATATCTATTTTTTAAACATTTTCCCCTTGTAAATTCGGCTAAAGCCCCCCATTTAGTCGGCAATAGAGTATTGATAAAATTCCGTGAGGAGCACCGCCAAAAATGGCTAAACGTGATTATTATGAGGTTTTAGGCGTTTCAAAAACCGCAAGTGATGATGAGATCAAAAAAGCCTACCGTAAATTGGCGATGAAATATCATCCTGATAGAAACCCTGACAATGCCGAAGCTGAAGAGAAATTTAAAGAAGCTGCTGAAGCTTATGAAGTTTTATCGGACAGCGAAAAGCGTAGCATGTACGATCGCATGGGTCATAATGCGTTCGAAGGTGGCTTTGGCGGCGGTGGTGGCGGCTTTGGCGGATTTAGTGCAGAAGATATTTTTAGCCAGTTCGGTGATATCTTCGGTGGTGCATTCGGTGGTGGTGGACGTCAACAGCGTCAACGTCGCGGATCAGATTTACGCTATGTAATGGAACTTACCCTTGAAGAAGCTGTAAAAGGGGTGAAAAAAACCATTACCTTTACTGCTCCTGCACCATGTGATGTGTGTGATGGTAAAGGTTCAAAAAATCCAAAAGATGTTGAAACTTGTAAAACTTGTCATGGTTCAGGACAAGTGCGTATGCAGCAAGGTTTCTTCTCTGTACAACAAACATGTGGTACTTGTCGTGGCCAAGGTAAAATTATTAAAAACCCTTGTCAGGCATGTCATGGTTCTGGTGTAGCTGATCGCCAGCAAACGTTGGAAGTTACAATTCCAGCGGGTGTAGATAATGGTGACCGCGTACGTTTGAGTGGCAAAGGCGAAGCAATTCGTGATGGCCAATCAGGTGATTTGTACGTTGAAGTGGTTGTTCGCGAACACGAAATTTTCCAACGTGATGGCGCTGATCTTTATATGGATGTACCTGTTAGCATTGCTGATGCTGCACTTGGTAAAGAAATTGAAATTCCAACTTTGGAAGGTCGTGTTAGCTTGAAGATTCCTGAGGGAACTCAAACAGGCAAATTATTCCGTTTACGTGGTAAAGGCGTTCGTCCAGTACGTAGCAGCATGGTAGGTGATTTACTCTGCCGTATTGTGATAGAAACACCAGTGAACTTGAATGCTCGCCAACGTGAATTACTTAAAGAGTTGCAAGCTTCTTTTGATGGAGAAGACAGTGCTTCTTCACCAAAGAAAAAATCATTCTTTGATCGTTTGTTTGATTAATGCTTGATTAGATAAGAAATTAAAAAGAAGGCGGATATTGATAAAATATCCGCCTTTTTATTGCGCTGATTCATCTTATTATTTTTATTCTGTTTAAAAGAAAATTACGTGTGCTTACTCTGTAGGGTGAGCAACATCAATGTCGTCAACACTTACAGTCGGTTCGCTAGAAGCAAGAGTAGGAGCATTTTCGATAACTGGTGCGGCTACTGCTTCTGCCTGTACAGCTACTTTAGGGGTTTCTGCTGTTGTTTCGCCAATAATCGGATCAATATCTTCAACTTTAACGTCGGTATTGGCATCGGTTACTACGCTAATTTGAGCTGTAGGCGTTGCTGTTTGAGTATTTACGTTAGTCGTAATGCGTGCTTTAGATAAGCTTTCTAATGTGTCTCCTGGCTGGATTGCAGGCTCTGCAAATGCCACTGAACTCATAATCCCCATCATCGCTGTTAAGCCAATAATTCTCGAATGCATGCTGAACTCCTTATAGTCATCTTTTTTTCATTCGTGGCTGAGTAGTGTGCCGATCAATTCTTTAACTTTTGTGAAAACAGATTAAATTTCAGCTGATATTAAAAAATAATTTTTACTTTTTATCGTGAGCAAAGAGTTTTGATATAGTAGACAAATTACGTAAAACAGAAGATTGAGAAGGATTATGTCAGCAGCTCCACGCATTGGTGTTTTAGGTGCAGGCGGTCGTATGGGCCGTACGCTTATTCAAGCAGTTCAACAGGCAGGCTATCAATTAGCTGCTGCGGTAGAGCGTCCAGAAAGTAGTTTGGTCGGCACTGACGCAGGTGAGCTTGCTGGTATTGGTTCAGTGGGTGTGAAGGTTTCAGGAAGTTTGGCAGAGATTCTGAAAGACTGCGACGTAATTATTGATTTTACCGCACCAGTTGCGACTGCTCAGCATTTGAAGCTTTGCCGTGAAGCTGGGGTTGCTATGGTCATTGGCACAACAGGTATGTCAGATGAGCAAAAAGCTGAGTTAGACGAAGTTGCCACTCATACACCTGTGGTTTACGCTGCGAACTATTCAGTAGGTGTAAATGTATCAATCAAGTTACTTGAGCTTGCAGCAAAAGTATTTGGCGATACAGTAGATATTGAAGTGATTGAAGCTCATCACCGCCATAAAGTAGATGCGCCATCAGGTACAGCGTTAATGATGGGTGAAGCGATTGCAGATACTTTAGGCCGTAACTTAAAAGAAGTTGCTGTTTATGGACGTGAAGGGCATACAGGCCCACGTGATCGTCAAACGATTGGTTTTGAAACCATTCGTGGTGGTGATATTGTTGGCGAACACACTGTTATGTTCATTGGTGAAGGTGAGCGTGTTGAAGTGACGCATAAAGCAACTAACCGTATGAACTTTGCTGCTGGTGCAGTGCGAGCTGCGGCATGGGTTGTGGGCCGTGAAGCGCGTAAATATGACATGAAAGATGTTTTAGGATTGAACGACGTACAGGTTTAAAACCCTGTACGTATTCCATGTGTAGCGAGAAAAAAAAGATAGAGCAGAACATGAATAAAAAACAAATTGCCCTGACCACTCTTCTTTGTTTAAGTAGCCTCTGGACGGGGGCTGCTTCTACAGAAAAAGCTAAATTAAGCTTAGACCGCAATAATATTAAAGTCTGGACCTATCAGAAGACTGATAATCCAGTCTTTCAATATAAAGCAGAAACGACATTTGATGTGCCACTTGAACGCGCTGTCGCCGTGATTTTAGATGTAAATCGTGCCGATCAGTGGGTGCCTTATATGGGCAAGGTTCAGATGCTGTCTCAGGATGAGAAAAAAGGTGAATTCACACTCTACATGGTGTTGGATTTTCCGTTTCCTTTGAAAGATCGTGATGTCGTTGTAAAAGGTAAAATGAGTAAGGCCGCAAATGGCCTTGTGACAATTAAAAATACTGCAATTAGCGGAAATTACCCGATACAACCTGATGTGGTGCGCTTAACACGCTATGAAGGGGATTGGACGTTCCAGAAACTTGCAAATAATAAGGTGAAAGTAACCACCAGTGGCTATGCTGATCCTGCTGGTGCAATTCCATTAAGTTTTGTGAATATGTTTGTTCAACAGCAACCTTACCAGATGTTGCTTAAAATGAAGCGTGAAGTGACCAGTCCGATTTATGAACAACCAAAATTACCAGATATTTTAAAATAAATAACTTAAAAAAAAGCGCCTGAAATCAGGCGCTTTTTTTATTAATCTGAACACTGCTGTAACGCTTGGGCAGGGCTGCTCTCGCGTTTGATTTGCAATAAAACCAATAACAAAGCTAACCCAGCCAGCAATGCACCAGCAAATGATACTGCGCTATAACCCCAACCTAAATCGAGTACTAATGCGCCTGCTGCTGCTCCTACTGCGTTACCTAGGTTAAACGCACCGATATTTACTGAAGAGGCAAGACCTGGTGCTTCATGAGCGACTGACATTACACGCATTTGCAAAGGTGGAACTAAAGCAAAAGTTGCTGCACCCCAGATTACTAATGCAACGGCTGCTCCAATCTGGCTTTGGGCAAGGATTGGGAAAGTCACCATCATCACAATCAACAGAACCAAGAAACCAATCAGGGTTTTGTTGATGGACAAATCTGCAAAGCGACCGCCTAAATGGTTACCAATCGAGAAACCGACACCAATTAACATCAGCATAAAAGTAATGAAGGTCGGTGAAGCATGGGTAAACTCAGTCAAACTTGGCGCAATATAGGTATAGAGCGTAAACATTGCACCCGCACCGAGTACGGTGGTGAGCAACGCAAGTATTACAGGAGTACGCGTTAACACTTTCAACTCAGCTTTCACGTTTGGTTTTTGGGCAACCATACCTTGTGGGAGGGCTTTCCATAAAGCGAGCATGGTAATAACACCAAGCAATGAAATAGCAAGGAAAGACATACGCCAGCCAATGTTTTGCCCAACCCAAGTTGCCAAAGGCACACCACCAATATTGGCAATGGTTAAACCCATAAACATGGTTGCTACAGCACTGGCTTGTTTATGTGCGGGCACAATGCTTGCTGCTACAACTGAACCTATCCCGAAGAACGCACCGTGGTTCAAGCTTGTGATGAGACGTGCACCTAATAAGCTCATATAGCTTGGTGAAAATGCTGCAAGCAGGTTACCTACTGTAAAGATCGCCATGAGAAAAATAAGTGCATTACGTCGTGCAAAACCACCAAACCAGAGGGTCATAAATGGCGCACCTAGCATTACGCCAAGTGCATAACCCGTAATTAACATTCCAGCCGTTGGAATTGAAATTCCTAAATCATTAGCGATATTCGGCAACAATCCCATTGGTGAGAATTCAGTGGTGCCAATGGCAAAGGCACCAATCGCCAATGCCAATAATGAGAACGCCGTATTTGATTGAGTGTTCATGAGTTTAGTCCCAAACTGGTGCCCATGGCTCTGGGCTAACTTCACGACTGTTACGATCAAGTTCGGCAATCATTTGCATTTCAGCTGAAGTTAACTCGATATCCTGTGCTTTTAAATTGCTCATCAGGTTTTCACGTTTAGTCGAAGATGGAATGACTGCAAAACCACGTTGTAATGCCCACGCAAGTGCAATTTGCGCCGTTGTTGCTTGATGAGCTGCTGCAATTTCAGCTAGAACTGGGTCTTGAAGCACTTTGCCGTACGCAAGCGTCATATATGAAGTGACATCAATATTCTTCTCTTGTAAGAAGTTCACAAGTTTGTGGTTTTGAAGATAAGGGCTTAGCTCAATCTGATTAGTTGCAATATGCTCTGCACCAATTGTGTCAATTGCTTGTTGGGTAAGCTCAATATTGAAGTTTGAGATCCCAATTTGTTTGGTTAAGCCCTGTTGTTTTGCTTCAAGTAAAAGCTGCATGATTTCAGGAATCGAAACGCCTAAGTCCGGTGCTGGCCAGTGAATCAACGTTAAATCGACATGGTCATTACGAAGCTTTTGTAAGCTCTCTTTTAAGCTTGGAATAAACTTATCTTGAGCAAAATTATCTACCCAGATTTTTGTGGTTAAAAATAAGTCCTGACGTGATACACCGCTTTCGGCAATGGCTTGACCAATCGCTGCTTCATTGTCATAAATTTGAGCAGTATCAATTGCACGGTAACCTACATCTAAAGCATTTTTAACCGAATCAATCACCGCTTGCTCTTTTAGACGGAAAGTTCCTAGGCCAAAACGTGGGATATTCATGTGTTCACCTGAATTTAAATAATTGTTTAACTTGAGGTGCATTTTGCTCGGATTATTGTTGCAAAAAAATAGATGAATAAGCAAAATATCTTTGATGATTAGTCAATAATAGAATAAGCCATGAAATCAACAATTGAAGAACTTGTTGCCTTTATCACAATTATTGATACAGGCTCATTTGTAGCTGCAGCAGAACATTTAAAACAAACACCTTCAGGGGTAAGCCGCTCTTTAACACGCTTAGAGACTAAGTTAGATGTGACCTTGTTAGAGCGAACGACACGTAAGTTGAAACTGACTCAAGAAGGGCAACAGTTTCTGGTAAAGGCTCGTAAAATCTTAAATGAGCTTAATGCAGCTGAAGAAGAACTACAAAAATCCGATCAGGGTACGGCAGGACTCATTCGTATTGATTCGGCTACTCCGTTTGTTTTACACGTGATTGCACCATTAATGCATAAGTTTCGTGAGTGCTATCCAGATATTGAAATTGAGTTAAATAGCAATGATCAGGTGATTGACTTGCTGCAACATAAAACTGATGTGGCATTTCGGTTTGGGGAGCTTAATGATTCGAGCCTACATGCCAAACTAGTTTGTAAAAGTCGCTTATTTATTGTGGCGAGCCCGGAATATTTAGCGATTAAGGGCACTCCAACACAACCAGAAGAACTCGAACAACATGATCTGATTGGTTTTACCAGACCTGCCTATATTAATAGCTGGCCGATTAAAGTCGGTGATGAATATTTCTTTGCACAAGCAAAAATTAAAGCTTCCAGTGGAGAGACAGTACGTCAACTCGCCATTAGAGGTCATGGCATTGCACGGCTATCTGAATTTGAAGTTTGGAAAGATATTGAAGAAGGGCGATTGATTGCATTATTTGAAGATCAAATTGAACATCAATGTCAAAGCATCCATGCTGTTTACTATCAACAAGAGCATCTACCAAAACGAATTCGTTTATTCATTGAGTTTTTGGCTGAGCAGTTAAAAGATGGTTTTAAAAGCGCTCTCTAAAAGTAGTATAACTATCAGTTGGAAAATGAACTTCTAAAACTGGAGTGGTTTGTCCTTCTGATGAATGTTGGGTCAGAAAATAGCTTTTTTGCTGTTGGCGGCAACTAAAATATAATTTGGAATAAACCGAGTTAATCATTACAACTTCATTTGAGCTATTACGCTTATATTGATAATGAGAAATCGTATTGGTCTCATCATCAGTGCGCTGTTCCAGTTTGTAGTCTTGCAGGTTATTCATTTTTAAATAACCTTCAATCAAATTTTGGCAAACTGTGTGTCTGTGTTGTTCATTTTTTGGTTGTGGTTGGCAACCCGCTAGTACGATAGTAAATAAAAATATAATTTTTAATTTCATGGGTTTGCTACTCTTTGGGTTGATTTCTATAGCGTAAAGGTGTTCTATAAACCAGTACAGATACAGAAATTTTTAAAAAAGCAGCACAGAATGACTTTCCAATATCAGGTTCTTGCCAATCAATTAGCACATCGTATTTATCAAGATGAGCTCAAGCCTCACCATAAGCTGATTTCCTTACGAGATTTTGCTCGTCAACATGGCATTAGCTTAAGCACGGCAAAAAGTTGTTATGAATTGCTTGAGGCGAGGGGACTCATTTATGTAAAGCCGAAATCGGGTTACTTTGTGGTTGCCCGAGCCCAATCTAGCCCTATTCCTGATAGCCCAGATTTTTTGTCTTTACCTCGGCAAGTCTCAAATCTAGAGCTGCATAACCAAATTCAAGAGGCCGCCTTACAAAGCCATCTCGTACCGTTGGGTTCGATCCAGTTGACGCCACATTTTATTCCGGTAGAGGGTTTACGCCGTTCTATTCAACGGGCTTTAAAAAATTGTCAGCCACAAGACTTTCTCTACTGTAACAAACAAGGACATGAACAATTAAGAAAAGCGCTTTCTGATCATTGGCGTGAAGATGGCATCTTCATTGCAGCAGAAGATATTTTCATTACCAATGGTTGTATACCTGCTTTGTCTTTAGTGATTCAGCATCTAACAGAAGTAGGGGATAGTATTTTAATCCCAACACCTACTTTTAATGGGCAGCTACAGCTTTTAGCAAGTTTAAAACGGCAGATTATTGAAATTCCTGCGCACCATCGTGGAATCGATCTTGAGCGCTTAGAATCATTAATGCAGCAGGGTTTGGCTAAGGTTTGCCTGATGACAGCCAACTATCAAAACCCTTTAGGTTATTGTTTAAGTAACGCAGAAAAACAAAAGATTGCTGAATTAGCTGCAAAGTATCAGTGCTTTATTATTGAAGACGATATTTTTGGTGAATGTGGTTACAGTAATGAACGTCCGCTACCGATTCGCTATTGGGACCGTGAGGGCTATGTCATTTGGTGTGGGTCGGTTTCTAAGTCACTGTCGAGCGCGTATCGGGTAGGGTGGTTTTGTCTAAGTGCAAAGTTACAGCATTTAAGACTTGAGCTACTGGCAAGTAATATTGGAGTAAATACACCGCTACAATTAGGTCTGGCAGATTTTATTTATAGCCGTGGTTATCGAGAGCATTTAGAGCAGCTACGGCCAAATCTAATGCGACAGGTCGAACAATATCGCAGTTGTATTTTAAGAACCTTTGACGGCCTTTCCATTGCGTTAAGTCAGCCAGAAGGCGGCTATGCACTTTGGATACAATTACCAAAGGAGGTAGATACCTTAGCGCTTTATTACACTGCGAAAGCCGAAGGAATTACTGTGGTACCGGGCCATGTTTTTGGTGAGGATGAACGATATCGACATTTCATTCGTTTAAATGCGGGTCATGAATTAACAGCAGATGTCCGCCAAGCAATTAGTGACTTGGCGGAATGGTCACGACAACAGATGAAAACCGTGAGTTAGTTAGTTTTATTCTGCAAAGTCTGCTTTAAGCACAATTCGATAACGTGCCTGACCTGAGTGTAAACGTTCAATTGCTTCATTAAGCTCTGACATTGGAAACAGCTCAATTTGAGGGGCAATTTTTTTGCGTGCAGCAAACTTTAACAGTTGTCGCAGTGCAGCAGGTGAACCTGTAGGGGAGCCTGTTATTGACTTAGCACCACCAATAAGTGAACCTACAGAAACAGGAACGGGTTCAAGCGTAAGGCCTAAGAAATGTAAGGTTCCGTTTGGTGCCAGTGTTGCAATAAAAGCGGGCCAATTTAGAGTCACATTTACGGTACTCAGCAATAAATCAAATTTACCTTTTTGAGCTTTTACAGCCTCTGTATCGCGGCTATTCACCACATGATCGGCGCCCATTGCTTTGAGCTCTTCAGTTTTATCAGGGTTGGAACTGAATGCCGTGATTTCACAGCCCCAAGCTTTAAGTAGCTTAATGGCCATATGACCTAAACCACCAATCCCAATTACACCTACATGGTGTGTTGCCTGAATTTTGTGTTTGAGTAGCGGATCAAAAACGGTAATTCCGCCACAAAGTAAAGGACCTGCGCTTTCTGGGTCTAAATCTTCGGGGAGGGGAATAGCCCACTGCCAGCCTGCACGTACTTTATCGGCAAAACCACCAGCATGCCCGACGATTGTTGCTACATTTTCACCCGTACAAAGGACTTGCTGACCACCAATACATTCATCACATGCTTGGCAGCTCTCAGCGGTCCAGCCAATACCGACACGTTGCCCAATTTGTAAACCTTTGGCTTCTGAGCCTAAAGCAACAATTCGTCCAATAATTTCATGGCCTGCAACAACAGGGTACACGGTTGAACGCCACTCATTGTTTAAAACAGAAATATCAGAATGACATAAACCACAATATTCAACTTTTACCTCAACCTGATGGGGCTGTAATTCACCTGCATCAAATTGGTAAGGAACCAGTTTTTCACCTGCCTGCATAGCGGCATAAGCTTGAATCGTATTATTGCTCATCGGAAACTCCTTAAGTGGATTTGATCCGTTATGGTGGGTTATGAAGCTTTAAATTGACAATTGTTTTCATGATCATTGACCATGCCGACTGCTTGCATAAAAGCATAGCAGGTGGTTGGACCAACGAATTTGAAGCCATTCTTTTTAAGAGTTTTGGAAAGTTTTACGCTGAGTTCGGTTTGTGCTGGTGCCTGACGATAATCTACAACATCGTTTTGTTGTGGGGCCGCATCTACAAATTGCCAAAGCCATGTAGTGACATCACCGACTTGTGCTTTGAGTGCTTGCCAAGCAATTGCATTATCACGAATTGCTTTAAGTTTGCCTAAGTGGCGAATTAAACCCGCATCGGATAATTTTAGTTCTAAAAAGTCATCTGTGAATGAGGCAATATCTGCAATTGGGTGATTAAAAAAGTGTTGACGGTAACTTTCTCTTTTTTTCAGTACAGTAATCCAAGATAAGCCAGCTTGCTGACCTTCCAGACAAAGCATTTCAAATAATCGTGCTTCATCATGTTCTGGTTTACCCCATTCTTCATCATGATAGGCAATATAGAGGGGATCATTGGAACACCATCCGCAGCGTTGAGTTTTCATGATGATGCTCCTTATATTTATCTTAGAATTTTAAAGTTTAAATAACACCCATTCATTTGGGCGCGTATCCCAATAATACAGTTCAGCTTGAGTTAAGTCTTCAAACTTTAGCCAAAAGTCTTTGCCCACTTTATCTGAAAAACCAGTACTGATTAGCAGGGCATCGTCGCTGATTTCCATGATCCAGCCTTGATAGCTATTGCCATTTAAAATGATCTTTTGCTGATTGCCTGACTCGGCAAACTCTACTAAGCGATTGATCAGCGCTTCCGACATACAATGTTCCTAGCGTAAATAAGAATAAGGGTTAATAGCACCACGCCCTTTACCATCTAGATAAAGACCATAATGCAAATGAGGTGAAGTATAACGTGCATTGCCGGTGTTGCCGACATAGCCGATCAGATCACCTTTTTTGACATAGTCACCGACATTTAGTCCACGTTTGTGACCATCAAGGTGAGCATAATAATGCCATGTTCCTGCTGGACCTAAAATCCAGATGACTTTGCCACCGAGATTGTTATTGCGAAGATCTGCCACAAGCCCTTCGGTTGTACTGTACACTTTGGTTCCACGTGGAGCCAAAATATCAATTCCTTCATGACTACGGCCCTGACTGCGTGCAGCTCCCCACGTATCTTTTAACTCATCTCGGTCGACACCTTTCACAGGCACAGGAAGTCGATTTGCGAGTTGCATACTTTTAAGCTTGCTGACTTGAGCTGGTGGGAGTGGGGCTGGTTTTTTAGGTGCACTGGCACAGGCAGCCAATAGAAGAATTAAAAAACCAAGTGAGAAATGAGAAACAAAACGTCGCACAAAATACTCCCTGTCACTGCCATATCAAAATTATTTTACTCAATATGTCATGAACGGCTTGTCGAGATCAATTTTTTCATCGCTGTCGGAACGCCTTTGGCAACAGCTTGTTCTGGACTGAGCCATTGTCCTTCGAGTTCAATTGCCAGATGTTCTTTTTGATCAGGTTCCACGTGGAACGTATGAGCATTAAGTAACCATGTAAAATGAGTAAAACTATGACTGATCTGAAAGGTTTGCGTTTGAGGTTGCAATTTAAATTGCTGACTTAAGCTAAGACGTTCTTGTTCAATTTCTAAAATTGGTAAACAGAATAAACCACCCCATAAACCATGAGATTGTCGTTGTTGCCAGAACCATTCATCTTCACACTGGATGATAAGAACATCTGCTGTTCTAACGGGTGGTGTTTTTTTAGGTTTTTTAAATGGGAGTTCTTGTTCTAAGCCTTGTTGGTAAGCTTGGCAGTGGGCTTGCATTGGACAATATAAACAGAGTGGTTTTTTAGGCGTACAAATGGTCGCACCTAGGTCCATAATTGCTTGAGTGTAGTCATGGTTACGCTGGGTCGGGCAAAGTGCTTCAGCTAATTTCCACATTTCACGTTCATGTTGGGGTTTACTTAAATCATCCTCAATAGCAAAGAAACGGGCTAAGACACGTTTCACGTTGCCATCCATAATGACGCCATACTGACGTAACCCCAAAGACATGAGCGCACCTGCTGTAGAGCGGCCAATGCCGGGTAGTGCAATCCATTCTTCTAACGTTTCAGGAAACTTACCCTGCTGCGTTACAAGACCTGCGGCCTTGTGCAAATTACGAGCTCGAGCGTAATAACCCAGACCTGCCCAATAAGGTGCTACTTCATCCCAAGTTGCATGACCTAAAGCTTCTACAGTCGGGAAGCGCTCCATAAAGCGGTCAAAATACTGCAGAACCGTTTTAACTTGGGTCTGCTGCAACATAATTTCAGAAACCCAGACTTTGTATGGATCATCTGCGACTTGCCACGGCAAATCATGACGACCATGTTGATCGAACCAGTTTAAGAGGGCATCAGAAAAAGAAAAGTCGGGCATGAACAGCTAAAGAAGAAAAGTAAGAGTTAAATTATAGCTGAAATTTGTGGGGAGATTTTGTTTAAAGCAGGTGAAGTACAAGTACCAGTTAAAACAGAGATGACCTTAAAAAGCGTGATCTCTGTTTCAATAATAAAAAGGATTAATCCTTTTGTATGCCCCAACGCTGATCAAGTTTCAACGGTTGGTTTTTGTAGTAAGGAATGACATGAATGTGGAAATGATCTGAATTCTGTCCGAACACTTCACCATCATTGAAGCTAATATTGAAACCGTCTGGTTGATGGCGAAGCTGCGTTTCGTGGCGTGCAATTTCAAGAAGTGTAAGCAGGCCTTGATGCTCTTTAGACGTGATGTCAAAAAAAGAACGAACATGGCGTAGTGGGGTTACCACACAGTGGCCTTTAGACAACGGATTAGAATCAGGTAAAATTACAGCAAATTCATTCTTATCAATGATGTCATATTCATCAAATTCGCAATACGGACATTTCTTGTCAGTCATTGTTGTATCCTCTCATGTTATTCCATTAAACCCCGAGTGCGGGAAATAAGACTAGGCTTTGCTCTAGCTCAACGGGAGTATAGTTATTGAAGTATGGTTTAAAAAATACAGTAAAAATATTGCAAAGTCATAAACATTTAAGGGAGCAAATGCAAATAAACAATTTGCTCCAAATTCGCTTCTTTTATTTTAAAGTACGTTCTAATAAAGCGTACATTTTAGCAAGGCCTTGTTTTTCCGCTGCGCTATTGTAGCCAAGGTCTACACCGTTCGCTTTAGCTCTTTCATCTGCAAGCGGGTTACTAAAGCCATGTTTAGCACCTTCTAAAACCACTACCTCGTGTTTCACCTCAGCAGCTTGCATCTCTTTTTCAAAATTAGCAACATCTTCTAAGGTGACCATACTGTCTAATTCACCATGAAGAACTAAAATTTCACCTTGAATGTTGCCTTTTTGAGCAGGGGCTTTCGGTGTTAGCGTGCCATGGAATGTTGCAACTGCTTTTAGGGGAGCACCTGAGCGAGCAAGGTCCAATACCACTTTCCCGCCATAACAAAAGCCAACAGCGGCAATTTTTTCACCGTTTACTTCTGGTTGGGCCGCAAGAGTTTGAAGTCCAGCATTTGCGCGAGTGGTGACAGTGTCTAATTCTTCAAATGTCTGCATCATCCATTCATAGGCTTGAGCTGCAGTAGTTGTGACTTTTTTATCACCATACATGTCAATTGCAAGCGCAGCATAACCATGTTCAGCAAGCTCACGCGCACGTTGTTCGGTATATTCGTTACGGCCCCACCATTCAGGAGCAACAATCACACCCGCAACAGGTGTTTCACTATCTGGAGCAGCAAAGTAACCAATTAAATGGCTGCCATCTGGTGCAGTATATTGAATTTCACGGGTTTTAATTGCTGTACTCATAACCTTAATCCTGAAATTTAAAGAGATTTAAACACGCTTGATTAAAGCATAAAAAAATAAAGTAATATAAATAACTATGTAAGAATCTACATCAAAAGAAAAAGTTAGAAAGTTTTTTGCAATAAAAAAAGAAGGAAACTGGTTCCTTCTTTTTTATATATGGTCATGATTAAATTAAGTCCTGCCTCGCGAAATGAACCCAATTACAGCAAGAATTACAGCTATAACTAATAAAATCACGGCAAAGTCTTTAGATAACCCTGCAACACCACCAAACCCTAATAGACTGGCAATGAGTGCAATCACTGCAAAAATTATTGCCCAACGGAACATATGCTGTCCTCCTACTTATTTTTCATTGTCCTTTAACTATATAGGGTGTTTTTTGCACTGAATGTGTCGTTTATGTGGTTGAAATGTATATTAAACAATCATTTTGTGATGCTAAAAATAAAGCTTCTTTTCTTAAGATAGGGCACTTCAATGTTATACTGATGCATTACTTTATCTGTTCAGCCGTTAAAAAAACTTATGTCTACCGAGACCTCACTTCGTCCATTGTTTTGGAAAAACTATCCGCTAGAGCAACTGACTCAAATTGAGTGGGAGGCTTTATGTGACGGGTGTGGTTTATGCTGTCTGGTAAAGCTAGAAGATGAAGATACCCATGAGGTGGCTTATACTAAAGTGGCTTGTAAGTTACTTGATTGCAGTACGGGTCGTTGCTCGGACTATTCCAATCGTCAACAACAAGTGCCTGATTGCTTACAATTAACGGTAGAGTCTTTAAAAACAATTCACTGGTTGCCATCAAGCTGTGCCTATAAACGTTTGAATGAAGGCAAAAATTTACCTTCTTGGCACTATTTAAATACAGGTTCTCGACAAAGCGTGATGAATGCGAAAAAGTCGGTTGCAGGACGTTGTATTTCTGAAGTTGATGTCCATGAAGATGATCTTGAAGATTATGTTGTACGTTGGGTACGTTAAACAGATCTGCATGGTATTTCTAATTACAGCGTATAATAAAGTAACACTTTTATCGTAAATTTTTTGCTCATCTCCGTTATATAACAATAAAAACAAAAGGAGATAAAAATGATGAGACGACTAGCAGCCCCGTTATTATGTAGTAGCTTTTTTTTGTTAATGGCTTGTGGTTCTAATAATACCAATTCAAAAAATCTTGAACAAAAAACCTCTGCTAAAACAGAACAATCTAATTCAGTCAAACAATCTTATCAGGTTGAAACTGTTTCACATTTTGATGAGCCTTGGGCAATAACAAGTTTGCCAGATCAGCGTTTATTAGTGACGGAGCGCCAAGGTAAATTAAAAATTTTTAATCCTAAAAATAAGCAAATGCTGGATGTTTTAGGAATACCTCCAGTGAGTTATGGCGGGCAAGGTGGCTTGGGTGATGTAGTTTTACATCCAAACTTTGCGAAGAACCACTGGATTTATCTGAGCTATGCAACAAAAGGGCAAGGTGGGTATGGAGCAGTCATTTCACGAGCGAAATTAGATTTTTCTAACCCTAATCAACCTAAACTTACAGATGTGAAGCAGATTTGGCAGCAAGTACCCAAAGTTTCAGGTCAAGGCCATTACGGACATCGCATGGTTTTTGGGGCAGATGGAAAACTTTGGGTGAGTTCAGGCGAACGACAAAAGTTTGACCCTGCCCAAAACATGAAAAGTAACTTGGGTAAAATCTTGCGTTTAAGTGATGACGGCTCGGCATCGGTAGGTAACCCTTTTTATCAGCAAGGCGGGGTAACTGCTGAAATATGGTCGCTTGGACACCGTAATCCGTTAGGAATGGCATTTGACCCTCAAGGACAACTATGGGTGGTTGAAATGGGCCCGAAAGGTGGTGATGAGCTTAATATCATCACAAAAGGTGAAAATTATGGTTATCCAATCGTTTCAAATGGAGATCATTATTCGGGTCTACCAATTCCAGATCATCACACTCGCCCAGAATTTAAAGCACCTGAAATTGACTGGACTCCTGTAATCTCTCCGTCGAGTTTGATTATTTATCACGGACAACAATTTCCGGCATGGCAAAACAAGGCTTTAATTGGAGGGTTATCTTCCGAAGCGATTATTGTTGTGGATTTAAAGCATAAACCTGTGAAAGAGGTGCAAAGACTAGATATGAAGCAACGTATTCGTGGTTTGTATGAAGCACAAGACGGTTCAATTTGGGTCATTGAAGATGGTTCAAAGGCACGCTTACTTAAGCTGAGTAAGAAAGCATCTTAAGGCGATAAAACCGCCTGTAAATAAAGGCCGTGTCTCATAGATTCAAATTGTAGATTTCTGTGAGACACAATAGACTATAGATAAAAGACGATAAAGCTATTTGAAATGTCAGACACCCATATTCCACTTCCCGAACGCCTACGCCCGAGAGACTTGTCTGAAATTATTGGGCAAGATCATTTATTAGGTGAGAACGCACCACTGCGTCAAATGATTGATCAGGGTCATTTACCTTCTATTATTTTTTGGGGACCGCCGGGAGTTGGTAAAACCACAATTGCTTTGCTGTTAGCTCAGGCGATAGACCGACCATTTGTGAGCTTATCTGCGCTTAATACGGGTGTAAAAGAATTACGTGAAGTCATTGCAGAAAGTGGTGATTTACTGACACCTGTGGTTTTTATTGATGAAATTCATCGTTTTAATAAATCGCAGCAAGATGCTTTATTGGGTGCAGTTGAAAAAGGTAAAATTACCTTAGTTGGAGCGACCACCGAAAACCCGTCTTTTGAGGTGAATAGTGCGCTTTTATCACGCTGTCAGGTTTATACCTTAAACAGTCTAGATAGTGAAGCGATCCAGACTCTCATTAATAGTGCGCTTCAAGCCGATAAATTTTTAAAAGAACGCTATATTCATATTGAAGAATACGATGCTCTCATTCAATTCGCTGCAGGAGATGCCCGTAAAGCGCTTAATTTACTTGATCTGATTGCCAGTACATTTGAACCAGAGATTGAAAATACCATTACTAATGCGGTTGTGGTGAAAGTAGCACAGCAAAATATTGCACGTTATGACAAATCTGGGGAACAGCATTACGATTTAGTTTCTGCCTTCATTAAATCGATTCGGGGCAGTGATCCAGATGCAACCCTGTATTGGATGGCACGTATGCTCAAAGGCGGCGAAGATCCGGTTTTTATTGCTAGACGTATGTTGATTGCAGCCTCGGAAGACATTGGAAATTCTAACCCAAATGCATTATTACTTGCTGGTGAGTGCTTTCGTTCAGTACAAGCGGTGGGTATGCCTGAGGCTCGAATTATTCTGGGCCAAACGGCGGTTTATTTAGCAACGAGTGCAAAAAGTAATAGTACCTATTTAGCGATTAATAAGGCCTTGGAACTTGCTGATAAGACTGCAAATTTACCTGTGCCTTTACACTTAAGAAATGCACCAACCAAGCTCATGAAACAACAGGGTTATGGAATTAATTATCTCTATCCTCATGATTACCCAGAGCACTTTGTGCTGCAAGACTATTTGCCGCCTGAGTTAAAGGGGACCAAACTCTATGAGTCTGCGAGAAACAAGCGTGAAGTTGAAGGTGAGCGCCTGCAACAACGTAGATGGCAGCAAGAGCAGTAATAACCTATTCGTTGTATCAAGCTACACCTAACGATGATCCTGCTGTTCCAGCTCTTCAGTCACCTGACCATAAATCAGTAGCGTGAACACGCCTGTACCACCAATAATATTGCCAATGGTGGTTGGGATCAGGAAAGTAAACAGATATTTATTAATGGAAGCCTCTCCTTGCCAGACGAGATAGGACATTTCGGTAGAGCCGACTACTACATGGGTAAAGTCACCTAGTCCAATCAGGTAAGTCATGAAAAAGATTAACAAGAATTTATTACTGACTGAGGGCAACATCCAGACCAATGCTGCAATTAATAGCCCTGACATAATACCTTTGAGCATATTCTGGGTTGCAGAAAAGGAACCTACATGATGGGCTAGCTCATCGAGTGCTTGGTCAATACCGGGAGTAAACAGGTGAGTAGTTAGGAAAAATAAACTCGCTAAACCTGTTCCAATCACATTGCATAGAATCACAATCCCCCATAAGCGGCCTACTGCTCGTAATTTATCGAAGGTAAAGGGCTTGAATAAAGGTACAACTGTGGTGATGGTATTTTCAGTAAAGAGCTGCATGTGACCCAAAATTGCGATCAGGAACCCAATGGTATAACCGATATTAGTAATTAAATCGGTCCAGATCGCATCAGTCGGGAGATAAGAAGCAATAATCGCTTTAAATACAAATGAAAAACTGATGACCAAACCTGCGGCAATTCCTGAAAAGATCAGCGCAGCCGTCGGGCGATCCAGTTCCTCGGCGCCATCACGACGGATAATTTCATAGACCAGACGGGGTGACAGCTTCTCATGTTCTTCAACCGCTATTTTTTCACGCCAACTTAAGGTTTGATCGACTTTTTCTTCCTCTACTTTATGATCCATCAGGTTTACTCCTCACTGAATAAATATTTTATATTTCTAATTTTTATTTATTGTTAAGGCAGTGTTCAGGATAAATCCAGTCTATTCCTAACAGCTTTGTGTGTCTTTTTATAAATCGAATGATACGGTGGCAGAAAAGAAGCAAAAATAATGCATGAACAAGAGCAATTAACCCAGATGCAAAGGAGGATTGAGAGCACTTTGTGCTACAAGACGATTTGCTGCCTGAATTAAAGGGAAGCTATGGGTCTGCAAGAAATAAGCATGAAGTGGAAGGTGGGCGCTTGCAACAAATTAGATGGTAGCCATACTAGCTAAAGGCGTAGGCTCTCAAGGTGCGAATAAGCGCCATATAATCACCTTGAGAAGCCTTGGAAATTACTGATTCAACTTCTGCCTGAGTCCAGCCTTGTTTTAAGGCCGAGCTGCTAAAGTTAGTTAATAACACCAACGGATTTTCACCAAAATGGATTGGATGATTCATTAATCTCTTTTCAAGCTTAGATATTTCCATAGGTCTACCCTGGTTTTAAATTTAATTATTGTGAAGTACTTAATGTTTTTTTAGATTTTAGTGTTTAAATTTAGGTTTGTGCAAGTGCTAATTTATTTTAATAGACAATCTGTCTACATTACTTATTTTCTAAAGTACATAATGTAAAAAAACCGGGCTAAAACCCGGTTTTTCATGAAGTTTGACTGATTAGATAGCAGATAAATCTACGCCTAAACGAGCAGCAACTTCTTCATAAGCTTCAACAACACCGCCTAAACCTTGACGGAAACGGTCTTTGTCGAGTTTCTTCTTAGAGTCTTTATCCCATAGACGGCAGCCATCTGGAGAGAACTCATCACCAAGCACGATACGGTCATGGAAAACACCGAATTCAAGCTTGAAGTCCACCAAAATCATGTTGCCTTCAGCAAATAATGCTTTTAATACATCGTTTACTTGGTAAGTTAACACTTTCATTTGCTCTAATTGTTCAGCAGTCGCCCAACCTAAAGCAATCGCTTGAGATTCGTTAACCATTGGGTCGCCTAGACCGTCATCTTTATAGAACAATTCAAATGTAGGAGGAGTTAACTCTTTACCTTCTTCTACACCTAAACGACGGCATAGAGAACCAGCTGCGTAGTTACGAATTACGCATTCAACAGGAATCATTTGAAGTTTTTTAACAAGCACTTCAGTTGGAGAAAGCAATTTTTCAAAATGCGTTTCAATACCCGCAGCAGCAAGTTTTTCCATGATGAAGGCGTTAAAAAGGTTGTTCACCTTGCCTTTACGATCTAGCTGTTCGATTTTTTCGCCGTTGAACGCAGAGGCATCATCACGAAAGACTAAAATCAGATGGTCGGCATTGTCTGTTTCATATACAGATTTTGCTTTACCAGTATAGAGCAAGGTTTGTTTTAACATGAGGGAACCTTTTTAAAAAAAATGCCTAGTAAACGACTAGGCTGGCCAATTTTGGTAAATCTGGTTTAACACTTCAGCAGCCACATCTGGACTTGCAAAAGTGTTGTCTACATTAAATAGAGCAAGAGTATGACTTGAGCCAACACCAGTCAGCTTAAGCACATAAGTATTGTCATTTACTTTAATCGTCGCCTGATTGCTGTCTTGAGCGATGATGTTGTAATTTAAAGTACTTAATGTCGCTTTGGCGTATTGCCAGATCTCGGTTGTATTCCCATCAATTTTTAACAATGGGTTTTTATTACCGTCGGTCACAAGCTGAGGGCGTCCAAGCGCAGTCGTCGTTTGAGCAGATGCATCTGCTGTTGCGTTGCCGCCCTGTGTTTGTTCAGGGCGTGGCAATGCAAAACGGTTACCACGCTCGTTTTCAAACTTCGGCGCGTGCTCGATAGCGAGCTGGTCTACAGTTGGGGCAGGATACAAAGGTGTCGCTGGTCGTACAGTTGCATCGGCAGGATACTCAAGCGGGGCAAGTTGCTTGGCATTTTTATAATCTAAAGAGTGATTATTAATTGCGAAGCGACCACAACCAGCTAAACTCAAGGCTGAAACTGCAAGGACTAAACCAAGACGTAATTGCATCATAAATTGCTCTTATTAAATAATTCCCGCATCTTTTAGGGCATTGCGGAGAGGTTCGCGATATTGCTCAGCGAGAGGAGTGAGTGGTAAACGAATACCAGTATCAATCAGTCCCATCTCATGTAGTGCCCATTTCACAGGAATTGGGTTTGATTCGCAAAATAGAATATTGTGTAAATTTGCAATCTTATTGTTAATCGTCTTCGCTTGTTGTTCATCTTTGGCAATCGCAACAGCACATACTTCGCTCATGGCTTTAGGTGCAACATTTGCTGTAACAGAGATATTACCATCTGCACCAAGAAGCATAAGTTCCCATGCAGTTTCATCATCACCTGAGTACACAGCCATCTTGCCGTCTAAAGCATCAATTAAAGCTTTACCACGAGGTACATCACCTGTTGCGTCTTTAATACCGACAATATTAGGGATCTCTGCTAAACGTACAGCTGTATCGTTTGCAAGATCTACACCCGTACGGCCAGGTACGTTATAAAGAATAAGTGGTAATTCTACGGCTTCAGCAATCGCTTTATAGTGTTGGTAAAGGCCTTCTTGAGTTGGCTTATTATAATATGGTGTAACAAGTAGGGCTGCATCTGCGCCGAGGTCTTTAGCAGCTTTAGTTAATTCGATTGCTTCACGGGTTGAGTTTGCACCAGTACCGGCAATAATTGGAATACGTTTATTGGCTACACGAATAATTTCTTTAATAACCTGTGTGTGCTCTTCCATGCTCAATGTTGAGGCTTCGCCGGTAGTGCCGACGGCTACAATACTGTTTGTACCTTGTTCTATGTGCCACTCAACCAGCTTCTCAAGACCCTTCCAATCTACACCACCATCTTTCAACATTGGTGTGACGATTGCGACGATTGAGCCTTGAATGGTCTGTGCTTGCTGAGTCATTTTTAAAAATATCCTATTTATCCATCCGAATCTGAGGTAAGAAAAACAAAATGTGGGATGGTTGCAGTATTTTGATTGTCCAGTTCTAACAATAACAGATTGTTGAATGACAATTATGCAAATTATGACTGATCAGACGCATAAGAACAATACGCCTAACGGATAATCGCTATGTAAACTTGAGGAAAAGATAGGATGTATTCGTATTGCAGGGGTGAGAAGGGTTCGTAAATATAACAATACAGCTTGATTCAACTGAGCCTTACTTAATATCGGCTTTTTTTATGGCAAGATAGAATGCAATTTTCCCTGTTGGGATTGAAGATGACATGAAAATGAATAAACAACCACAAAATGCGGCTTTAATCGTAGTTGATGTACAAAATGGTTTTACACCGGGTGGAAATTTAGCAGTTGCTGACGCCGACACAATTATTCCAACGATTAACCAACTTGCTGATTGTTTTGAAAATGTTGTTCTGACGCAAGACTGGCACCCAGATAATCATATATCTTTTGCACAAAATCATTCGGGCAAGCAGCCATTTGAAACCATTGAACTTGCCTATGGAACGCAGGTGCTTTGGCCTAAGCATTGCGTACAAGGCACCAAAGATGCCGATTTTCATCCTGATTTAAATATTCCGAAAGCTCAACTCATTATTCGAAAAGGCTTTCATGCCGATATTGATAGTTATTCGGCTTTTATGGAAGCAGATCAGTCCACAATGACTGGTTTAACGGGTTACTTAAAAGAGCGTGGCATTGATACGGTGTATGTGGTTGGAATTGCGACCGACTTTTGTGTGGCATGGACTGCTTTAGATGCAATCAAACAAGGTTTTAAAACTTTAGTGGTTGAAGATGCTTGTAAAGGTATTGATTTAAATGGTTCGTTAGAACAGGCATGGCAAACCATGCAGCAACAAGGTGTTGTCCGTATTCAGTCTACGGATCTGTTGAGTGAGCGCTAAGTCTATTGCTCTACTATTTTAATTTTTAGGGAACGAAAGTATGTCAGCATTACTGCGCTTTACCCAATTTATTCAAAAAACTTTTGCCCTATGGGTGATTGTTTTTGCAGCATTGGCGCTATGGCAGCCTGAATTTTTTGTCTGGCTGAAAGCTTATATTCCATGGATTCTGGGCATTATTATGCTTGGCATGGGAATGACCATGACCGTAGACGACTTTAAAGGTGTGCTACAAAGTCCTAAAGCGGTGTTGATTGGGGTAGTGGCACAGTTTGTGGTCATGCCGGGTTTAGCATTTGTCTTATGTAAATTATTTCAGCTACCTCCTGAAATCGCGGTTGGAGTCATTTTAGTGGGGTGTTGCCCCGGTGGAACGGCTTCAAACGTGATTACCTATATGGCTAAAGGCAATGTGGCTTTATCGGTGGCCTGCACTTCAGTTTCAACACTTTTAGCTCCCGTGTTAACACCTGCTATTTTCTATTTGCTTGCTAGTCAGTGGTTGAAAATTGATGCAGCTTCGATGTTCGTTTCAATTTTACAAGTAGTACTGCTTCCTATTGTCGTTGGTCTGATTTTAAGAACATGGCTCAAGCGTCAGGTCGAGTCCTATATTCAAGTCATGCCTTTAGTTTCAGTGATTGCAATTGTAGCAATTGTGGCAGCCATTATCGGTGGGAGCAAAGCGGCTATTCTACAGTCGGGTTTACTCATTTTAGCCGTAGTGATCTTACATAATGGGCTTGGATATTTATTAGGTTTTGCAGCAGCACGATTCTTTAAATTACCTTATGCCGATAGCAAAGCAATTGCTGTTGAAGTGGGAATGCAAAACTCAGGCTTAGGTGTTGCTCTTGCAGCGGTACATTTTGCGGCTTCCCCGATTACAGCAGTGCCAAGTGCCATTTTCAGCCTTTGGCACAATATTTCTGGGCCTGCACTTGCGACTTATTGGGCAAGTAAACACAAACAAGAATAACTGTATAAACAGCATACATTACAAAAGAAGGCCAAACGAATAGTTTGGCCTTTTCATTTAAAACAAATTTTATGGGAGCTGAATTTAGAACTGGTATGTCTTTTGCTTTGGATTGATGCACTAAAAATAACGTGAATATGAATATAACTCGCAAAGAAAAATAAGGCATTTCCTAGATGAACCAGATTTTTAAACTATTTATTCCCATGCTCTCAAGCAATTTAATTCTAGTTTTAAGTGGATTGATTGATATTGCTTATGTAGGGCATTTTAGTAACGATCATGTGGCAGCATTATCGGTGATTATCTTTATATACAGTGGTTTATGTCATTGGAATGGGCATTCTGCAGGGTGTGATGCTCAAGCTCTCGGAAGCTTATGGTTCTCATGACATACCACGCATTCGGCAGATTTTTATTCAAGGCATTTTGCTGATGTTATTTTCAGCATTACTTGGTATTGGTTTGCTTTTCTTATTCCGTGATTTACCAAAATTGTTTGGTGCATCTGAACATGTCGTTTCAATTGCTAAAAACTGTATTTGGGTTTTGGTATTTATTTTACCTGCGCATTTACTCATGCGTTTATTTACGACTTTGTCTCAGGTCACTGAAAATGCGCATAAGGTTTTATTATCAGATGTCATTTTTTTTATTCTTAAAATTATTTTGTCCTATCTTTTAATTTATGGGGTCGATTCATTTTCAATTCCGCCACTCGGTGCGATTGGAGCTTTGTTAGCCACTCTCATTGTACGGTGGTTTATGTTGGCTGTTTACTACCTATTTTTTCTGGAGAAAAGATACATCTTTATTGAACATCCAAAACGTTCGGTTGAAGATAGTCGACAAAGTCTGCGTATGATTTTAAAAATAGGGATACCGACAGCAATCATGGCGTTGATGGACGTCGTTGCATTTTGTTCGGTTGCTATTCTGATTTTGCCTTTTGGAAGTGTGGTGTCAGCAGCTCATCAAATTGTCGCGAGCACCAGCGGGTTCATGTTTATTATCCCGTCATCAATTGCCTCGGCTTATAGCATTTTGGTGTCACGATCTATGGGCAGTGGGCAAATGGAAGAAGCAGAAAAAATCGCCCGACAAAGTATATGGGTGATTATGGCGGTGAGTGGCAGTCTGTCCCTGTGCTTATGGTTAGAGCGGGACTTAATTGTTACGTTGTATTCAGATGATTTGGCCGTGCAGATTTTGGCTGCATCCTTGTTATTGATTGTCTGTATGTTTCATTTTCTAGATGGCTTAATGGCGTTATTGACCTCCTTGTTACGCTGTTGGGATGTGTCGATTTTACCGATGCTAATTTTCTTGGTCGTGGTGTTATTTTTCGGATTAGGCGGTGGTTGGTGGATGGCCTATAAAGGACTGCATTGGCAGAATATCTCGATTTCTGCGATGGGAGTTTATGGTTTTTGGTGGATGGCAGCTATAAGTTATTTAGTGGCTTGCCTATTGAGTGCCACCTGTTTCCATTTTAGAAAACAATTAAGAGGATTTTGATTGAGTAGATCAACACAACCTTAAAGCGGATGTTCTGCTAACCAATCTTCAATCTCGTTTTCAGAAATCACCTCAAAACCATGGCGCTGTAAAAGCGCTGTGGTAATCCCAACTCCCGTAATTTTCTCTCCTTGAAAAGTACCGTTATAAATTTTTTGACTACCACAAGAAGGGCTATTTTCTTTTAAGACGACACAGCTTGCTTTTATGTGCTGTGCAATTTCTAGAGTGCGGTAAGCACCTTTTAAATATAACGTTGTTACATCTAAACCAGATGAATCGGTAATTTTTGCTTTGCCATCTAGCACATCTTGTCCTGTACCTCCCACAATTTCTGCGGGTAAGCGTGGAGTGGTAAAACCACCTAATAACTCTGGACAAAGTGCATGAGCTTTTTTATTGAGTAACAGCTGCTTAAGTAAAATATTTAGGCAAGATTTACCGTCATAACGAACAGGTTCGCCAATTAAACATGCACTGACTAGAAGCATAGTTTTCCAAACTCAAAGCAGGTGAGATTTTTGAAGATTAAGAATCATAAACAGAATATGGAATATGACAATTCATTTTAAAAACAGACAAATTAAAAGATTACTAAAATTATGCAATTCATAATTAAGTTATGTATTGCATAATTTAATTGTTTTTAGTAGCATCTGTTTTAAGGTAAATGGCCATTGGAGATCCAACAAGGATGTTGGTCTCCATAAATCTATAAATGATTTTAGGAAAAGACGATTTTTAAGGGTTTAGTGAAAAATCTCAATCGTACTTTTAGATAAGAAAGGACAGTGTGTATGGAAAACAAACACCAAATGGAACGGGAATTAATCATCAAAAGCTTCACGCTCATCATATCTTCGTTTTAGTGATTCGTTTTTTTCTCATAGGATGCGTTGGGTTAAGGCATTTTGACGGTTCAAAGACCTACCCAATAAATACGTATTCTATAGAGAAAGGAGCTGAATTGATCAGCAATAGAGATAAACGGAACAGGTAATCACCAGAGGGAAACTAGATGGATATTTTAGAGAACCCATTAGAATTATGCGGTTTTGCATTTATTGAGTTTGTTTCAAAAGAAAATGAATTAGATCCAGTTTTTGAAACAATCGGCTTTTCAAAAGTAGCCAAGCATAAATCGAAAGAAGCGTACTTATGGCGTCAAGGAAATATCAATATTATCCTGAATTATCAGCCAGAATCTTATGCTTCATTCTTCTTTAATGAACATGGTCCATCGGCTTGTGCGATGGGCTTTAAAACACGTGATGCAGCAAAAGCTTTCCAGAAAGCAGTAGAGCTTGGTGCTGAACCGATGTATTCAAAAGTTGGGCCAATGGAGCTCAACATTCCGGCAATTAAAGGTATTGGTGGCATGCCAATCTTTTTAGTTGACCGCGATATTTATGAAAACGACTTTGTTTTCTTTGATGATGCTCAAAGACATCCAGTGGGTGCAGGCTTAAACGAAATTGACCATTTAACTCATAATGTCTACAAAGGCCGTATGGAGTATTGGGCAAACTTCTATGAAAAAATCTTTAACTTCCAAGAAATTCGCTACTTTGATATTAAAGGCGAATATACAGGCTTAACGTCTAAAGCATTAACAGCGCCAGACGGCATGATCCGTATTCCATTAAACGAAGATTCGGACAAAGGAAACGGCCAAATTGCAGAGTTCCTGTCTGATTTTAATGGCGAAGGGATTCAGCATATCGCGTTTATTTGTGATGACTTAATTTCGACTTGGGATAAGTTAAAAGGCCTTGGTCTGAAATTTATGACACCACCGCCAAATACTTATTATGAAATGCTACCAGAGCGTTTACCTGAGCATGGTGAGCCGACTGAAGAGTTAAAACAGCGTGGTATTTTGCTAGACGGCAATACTAAAGATGGTCAGAAGAAACTGTTATTGCAAATTTTCTCTGAAAACATGATTGGTCCAGTCTTCTTCGAATTTATTCAACGTAAAGATGATGATGGCTTTGGTGAAGGTAACTTCAAGGCATTATTTGAGTCAATTGAACGTGATCAGATTCGCCGTGGTGTTTTAGAAACTAAATAAGCTAAGCTTTATTCCTGATCTAAAAAAACCAAGAGTTTGATCTCTTGGTTTTTTTATGGCTGTTGATTAGCGACTTTTAATATATTGATTGATGAGTTTCACTTCATTTTTTAAGATTTCAATCGTTTTACTGTGAGGGTCGACTGGCAAAAACATTTCGCTATCTAGGGCGACAATACAAAATTCAATGCTCTGGTTTGAGTTAAACACAGGTAAACCCACCGCATTAATTCCTGTCAGTAAGTCACCTTTCGCTGCCGACATTTCTTGCTGGCGAATCGTTTCTTTAAGCTCTGTAAACGCTTGCCAGTTTTGTGGTGCGATGTGCAGACCAAGCTCTTGATGTTTTTGCCATTCTGTTTCCATTAATGGACGAAAAAAATGCTCAGGAAGGTAAGAAGCAAATAAACGTCCCGCAGCAGAATTAACTAAAGGCATGATCGAGCCGACTTTGGTGACAATCGAAATAGGGTGGTTAGATTCAATAGATTGAACAACTACAGGGCCTTTAGGCGACCATTTACTGATTTGTATGCCGCAACCAATTTTGTTTTGTAGGTCGTAAA
>RCUT01000143.1_pt1 | contig 39878 bp, 54 predicted proteins | sample 2166171 | NCBI WGS metagenome assembly RCUT01 (sample SAMN09932757, study PRJNA488358) | compost metagenome | isolation source: compost soil in 4-hydroxybenzoic | place: Germany: Experimental Botanical Garden | reverse complement strand
CCATCCGAATTGCTTTAATATCAAGGCCTTGCGAGAAATCGCAGGGCCTTTTTACATAGTGGCCCCAAGGTTCATCGAACCTGAGATAAAAATGAAATGGTGACACAACGTCAAATCCCTCGACTTGCGCTTAACCGAAATGAGCTTGCGTTAGCCATCGGCGTCAGCGCTAACTCGGTGGATGCTATGGTTAGGGAAGGGGCGTTGCCTCCTCCGCGTAAATGGCACACTCGAAAGCTTTGGTTGGTCTCGGAGGTAGAGGCCGCAATGAGTGAATGGCCTGCTGATGGCACCACGCTGAACGATGACTATGACGACTGGACCGCAAGATGACGAAGCCCGCTCTGGTAAGCCAAGCTGATCTCATGCGAATGGCCGCGGTCGCGAAGCGTACCGGCATGACAGTGTGGGTGGAAGTTGAGGGGCGGAAGTATGGCGTCTCGCCACCGGCCGTCGATAAACGATCGAAAATTGATGACGACATCGCCTACGGCGGGACCAGCCTCGCTGAATGGCGTGAACGACGCCCACAGCGGTTGGCGGCGCTTAAGAAATGAGTTGATCGAACTCCGACGCTTGGAGGTACACATGGCCAAACCCTCAGTAATTCCGGCTGGATCGTGGCCAGCCTTGATGCGGGACGAAATCGCCGCAGCATACGTTGGCGAGAAAACCGTTGAGACCTTCCTCTCGAGAGTGGGCAAAGATTGGCCCCAGCCATGGCGTGAACTCGGCAGAGGAAAAGGCAGGTATCGCGTTTGGCGGAAGAGCGATTTCGACCGGATTATAGATCCAGAGGCAGCAAATACAGACCCTGAAATCTGGTGAATGCATGACCAGAAAAGCGATCAACACCCAAGCGGAATTGAAGCAGTTCGCAAACCTCTCGACGAAGGAAGGTGTGACCATCGAGATCGAGCGGGAAGGCACAATCATCAGGATTATGCCCTTCCAACAGGGCGCTGCCAGACGACAGCCCGAGGCTGAATGCACGCTACCGCGTGGTCCAAACGCGCTTCAAGAATGGAGGGCGATAATGCGAAAGAGATTGGGAGTGGCGCCGGAAGAACGCGCTAAGCCGCCAGCAATCAAACGTCCGAAAACTTGATCTGAGTGGTTTATTTGTCAAACGGGCGGGTAGAAGTTTTGGCGCGTGGAAATTTTCGCTCGTAAATCTGGCGTAGCCATAGGCGCTCCCGTATTTGGTCTGCCTCGCTCATCTCATGATGGCTGGTAGATGCCTGCGCTGGTAGGTCGACAGGTGAAGACTGCGCTCCACTGTAATTTTCTATCGATGCATCCAAGCTGTCGGTGAGCGCTCGCTCGATGTCACCCATTGGATAGACCAGCATCCCTCTTTTACCGTTGAAGAATCGAATAATTCCAGCGCGACGCCATTTGTTGACGTTCTGGGCCGAAAGCCATGGATATCGCTCTAGGAGATCATCGTGGGATATCATTTCGTCGATTGTTACCGACGGAAAGCATTGATTTGGCATTCCGAAATCCTGCTTACCTTTGCTCTGCACTCTCGTCGATATTGCCTATCGCGAGTTTCAAGGCTTTAAAGGTGATCATAAAACACGACGAGGTCAAAAAACGTGAGTGGTAGGCCGCAAATGATGAGGACGGCGCGGATCGTCTGCGGGCTTTTTGCGGTTGTGGCCGTCGTGGTCTTCGTGGGCCTGCTGACTATCGATTACTGGTTTTCAATCGGTGAGCGGGCGCAGGGAGGATATCCAACGAGAGCGCCCGCAGAACAAGCCGAGGCAGAAGCCAGGTTTAGCGCGGCGGCCGAGGAAGCGCATAAGGCAGCCGACAACGCCTTGAAAGCTTCAGAGGGCACCGACGAGCTTGAGCAAATGAAACGCGACGAGGTTGACAAGAAATGAGCGGTGAAGAACGAATGACACCAACAAGGCGCGAAAATCACCGCACGTCGTGGCTCAGGCGCTACATCGCTGGGACATCAGGATTCTGGAAAGCGGCCATATGCTTCCAAATCACCTTCTTGGTTCTCATGCTGCTTCACGCCGGCGCCTTGCTTGCAGGCTGGCACAACGTTTCCAATCGGTTTTTAGGCTATTCGTCACTGGCCTTCGTAGGATTTTTCGTATCTCTCCTGTGCCACGCATATGTGAGCCTCAGGGCGTCAGTGAAACGGGACGAGGTGAAGAAGCAGTGAGTGGAACTTCGCTTCAGTTGGGAGGCAACCCCACGCGCTGCCATGAGACGGGCTGTTAGGTCTTTGGCGCTGCCGGAGGCATGGCAAACTGGTTCATTACTTTCACAACATCGAAGTTACCCCAACATCGCTGAGAAAGCTGGTTGCCATTTGGGGGGAAAGCCGCATGGATTACCTTTATGCCCTTTGTTTGCAAAAAATCTGCAACAGGAACAAAGTCTCGGTCGGCGGATGCAAGTACCGCAATTTCGTAACCGTTTGACCAAGCCAAGCTTATCATTTCCGTGCCGATACGCGTATCGACGCCCTTTTCTTCCGTCCCTCTGGGATCAGATTTACAATGTACGCATTCGGTATGTTCGCCCTGACAATGCGGGCACTTTGAGAAGTTTTTCTTCTTCTGCCGCTCAAGAAGTTCAACGTGGACACCAGGCAATTTGTCTAGCCAGTTAGTGTACCAGTTTTTGAACTTAACATCGTTGGCTTTTGCCGGGTCATAAGACCCAAAGACGTGCATAGCCTCGTATGCGCAAGGGGATGGCCCGCCAACAAGTTGAGCAGCCTCAGCAGTCAAAACTGGAGCTACTTTCTTCCAGTCTATTTTATGATTTTCATCTACTCTGCGCAACGACAGCGAAAAGTTCCAGAAGTCGACAAATATTCGAACTCTTTGCGGCTTAACCACCTGCTCTGTCATGCGCCCTCTGGAAACAGATACGGGGACGTCATAAAATGACGCCCCCGGGGTCAGTATGCTCAGTATGCCTTGGCCCGTCTAGCGGGGGGCTTCCTGAGGGGTTTGTATGGCGAAAATCATTTAATCGGACAGTTTGTACTGTCAAGAGTTGATTTTTTCGCATTTTCGTGATACAGCTTAGCAGCTTCTTCGCTGTAAAAGATGCTGTTAGCGATCGAGAATCCCGAAAAATTTCTAATTATTTTTATTGCGCTGGCAATTAGCGCGACAATTATCGCGTCCATTTTAGATGCTTGCAATGTTTGCAACGAGATTCGATATCCACACCCGCTCCGGCGGGTTTCTTTTTGCCTGCCCTTTACCAGCCGTTTACATTGCTATGGCACGCTAAACCCAAGCGCGAAATGTATCCAGTACGCGCGGCATTTCCCAACTAGCCCGCCACACTCGGCGGGTTTTGTTTTGCTCAGCTCGGCGAAGGATGGTGAGGGAGGGTTCCTCCCTTTCCAAAATGATTCTTCAGTTGCTTGCTTGACTCCTCCCCAAACGAGAACATAATTAGAACATCGCTTGGCGCGGCGGCGTGTGCCTATCGGAAAATCAGGGACGATTTGAACTCTTGAACCGGAGAATGAGAACGTGCGCCCACAACCAAGAGAACCGGAAGCCGATCCGGTGGACCACATCATTGCGTGGCACGATGGCGATAGCCGAGCCGCAATTGAAACGCTGATGGAGGACATCCAGCATTTGAGGCTGCAGCTCGCACTGGCGACGGCTGCAATGGGCAGAGGATTTACGCGAGGCTGGCTACCGAATGAAGACCGGGATGACAGCAAACGATAACGGCTACGATTACAAGGAACTCGACAGAGAAAAAATATGGGTCATCTGCGAGGATTGTGAGATTCTTCGGTCGTTTGATGGCAAGGCGGTGAAAGCCGAATTTACCGCTACCCCGGCCCCAAGCCCGCTCCGCCTGATTGCGCAGAAGCTTATAGGATGCCCAAAATCGAAGGAAGATTTCGGCCCACGATGCAGGATGAGCTACTATTGGACCTTCGAGGAGCGAACGGAAAAAGCGGCGCAAGAAGAAGCAGCTGGTGTGCGGGTGTGCGATCTACGCTCTTGGGAAGTCGTTGTGGCCGGGTGTGGATCCTGCAAGCATGTGACGGAGTTACCACGCTGGAAGCTCATAAAGATGGTCGGAGGTAACACGACCCTCCAGGAACTGCAGCCCCGCCTGAAGTGCCGGAAGTGCGGCGAGAAAGGCGGCTCCTACATCACAATTGCAAAATTGCCGAGGTGAGCATGTGTAATTTGTACCGCGTGAAGACCAATCAGGAATCGATCCGCGATATCGTGGGCATCATGCAGGAGCGGCTTAACCTGGAGCCGGATGTGGAAGTTTATCCAGATCGGTCGGCACCCGTGGTGCGCAACGGAGAGAGTGGCCGCGAACTTGCTGGGCTCACATGGGGCATGCCGTCGCCGCAGTTCGTGACGCAGGGCAAACCCGATACCGGCGTGACCAACATTCGCAATGTCACCTCGCCGCACTGGCGCCGATGGCTGCGGCCCGAAAATCGTTGCGTGGTGCCGTGGACAACCTTTTGCGAGTGGGAAGATACCAAGCCCCGGAAGACGAAGCGCTGGTTTGCGCTCAACGAGGAAGCTCCCCTCGCCTTCTTCGCCGGCATCTGGACAGAATGGCACGGCGTCCGCGGATCGATGAAGAACCCGCGCGAGGGAAACCACCAGCTTTACGCGTTCCTGACGACCGATCCGAACAGCGTCGTCAAACCAATCCACCCAAAGGCTATGCCGGTCATTCTGACAAACAAGGATGAGGTGGAGATGTGGCTGACCGCACCATGGGAGGAGGCGAAGGAACTTCAGCGGCCCCTGCCTGACGACGGCCTCGTGCTGCTGCCGGTCGAAGACGAGACCAAGACGGCCGATCTATTCGGATAGGAGACGAATATGCATATCCGTCCTTACATTCTGGAAAATCACGGTGTCTACCCGAAGGCGCTGCTGGAAGACGGCGACTTCTTCGGAGTGCAGAAAGCCATTCACGAGGACATCGATCCGCGCCTGCTCGCCGAAGTGGACCGGGAATCAGACCTCACCTCTTATTCCGGATATGTCGCCATGGAACTCTGGGCCGATGACGACGACATACCGACCGGTGCGAGGATGGAGATTTTGTTCAGCGAGCGAAAAGGCGTTGCTGCCCTTCTCTACGACCACCCCAAGATTTCCGACGCGTTCATAGAGTGGGTGTTTTGCACATCACCCGACGATGCATTGACCGAGTGGAAGAGGAAAGTTCGCTGGCCGCTGATTGAGACGTCGCGGGGACCAGTAGAGATTATCGGTGATTCCCATCCATGAGCGACCAGACCAATAAGGCCGGCGACGGCATTCATGAAAACCACTGGTGCGAGCATCCCGGCTGTACGAAGTGGGGCGGGTTCGGGTACAGCCGCAGCAAAGCCGAGAAGTCATCATGGCATTGCTGGGAGCATTATCCGCAGAGGGACATGTTCAACTCTGCCTCAGCTTCCCGGTGAAGCCTTTTCGCGCTCCATGCGGTCCACGCGCTGGCGAAGGTCCAGAATCACGTCACGGGCTCCGTACACCGATCCCTGAGCCTGTTTCATCTCGTCAAGCTGACGCTGCTGATCCGCATCGATGTTCGTCTGGCTCGTCCACACCCGCTCCAGTTCTGCCCGAGGCACCTGAGCATCGCGGATATCCTTGATCGAACCTTCCATGCGGTTGCGGTCTTCCGCCCCCCGAGCCTGCCGCCATTCCATTTCCTGCCGCGTCACAATCTTTTCGGACAAGGTCACGACGGCGTTTTCAAGCCGCGAGGTGGAGGAGTTGATGGGCCAGTAAGCCAGCCCGCCGATAACGGTGCAGAAGGTGATAGCCACGCCGATTGCCTGCCACTGAGGCTTGTTCCGCTCAGAGAGGTTGGTGGACAGCGCCGATATGGAGGTGCGCATCTCGTTGGCAATGGCGGACATGCCATTCTCAACCTGCTTGAACCCGGCGCGCATCTCTGTCTCAAGATCGCTTTGGCGCCGACCAAGGTTGGTGACGCGCTCACCCAGCTGTGCCGTGACAGCGTCGGTATAGCTGCGCTCGATGTTGCCGTTGTTCGCCATATCGTCGTTTCCTGCCATTATCCCAGCCTGCATGCGAGTAAAAGAAAACCCCCGGCCATAGGTCGGGGGTGATGCGTCAGGCCGCGATAAGGCCTTTGGGCGGAAGCCCCTCAGTGATCAGCACGCGCTGGACGATCAGAGGATCGCTGGTCGCGGGATTCGGAACCTGCTGCGACGGGATAAGGCGGAGATACCGCCAAGCCTCATTCGGATCGTTGACGATCGGAATACCGACGGAAATGTACCACATCCATCCGTCCTGGCAGTCAATAACGGCTCCCGTGACATAATCGCGGACATTGCCGAAAGCGTTTTTGACAGAGAAGTAAGTGGCGGGGTTTACCTGCGGCCTTACCGAATAGCAGAGGGCTGCAAAACAGACTGTCTTGCCTGCAATGCGCCCCATCTCCTGCGCCGAAAGGTACTTTTGCAGATACGAGTTCTGCCCTGCGACACCCGTGCCGGGTGCGATTTTGCACGAATAAGCCGCCGCCCCATACTTGATGGTGGTTTCCTTCGTGACAGTCAAACCTGTTCCGGCAGCTGTCCAGCCGACAGGCAGCGCGCCCGACCAGTTGGAAAAGTCGCCGTTGTCGATGAGGTTTGGCGCGGACACGAGAGGCCAAGCCGGAGTCGTAAATGGCTTTGATGCGGAGCCGTTGAACGACGCCATAAGCGTGTCGGCCTGCAACTGAGCCCCGGCGCTATTCGCTTCGCTGTCGCTAGGGTGGATGTTATCGCCACCGCGGAAAAGATTGGAAGCGTTGCCCCGCGCGATGAAGGGCGTATAGGTATCTACGAACGACAGCCCCGGATGCGCCTGCACAGCGTATTTGATGGCATTGTACATCTTGTACGCATCGCTGTAGTCTTTCCACGGGTTCTGCGCCGTGACCAGCTGCGGCACGTTCGGCCACTGGATTTCCTGCATGCCGATAGGACCAAGCCACTTGCCAATCCCGTTGGAATAGAACGCCAAGCCGGTTGCGCCCGCAATCGTCGGGAACGACTGCATGTTATGGCCTTGGTGCATGATGCAAATATCAGGTGTCGGGATGGCATCGACAGCGGTAGGCTTGCGGGTGCCATCGAAAATCGTACCAGCAACTTTGCTCGGGATCGCCGCCAGATAGACGTTGATGGTCTGGGCGGTTCCCGACCGGAGAGTAACCGGCGCGGCGTAATCCTTTGGTCCGGTCCAGGTGCCCGCTACGGGGTCATATTCCGCCCAGCGGCGCATAACGACAGTCGCGTTATACTTATCACCCAGCATCTTGGAAAACAGGTAGTAAACACCGAAGTCGGAATATGCGGTGCTGTCTCCGTTGACGAAGATATTGACGTCTTGCCCAGCATCGAGCTTGCTGCGAAGCGCGCCTAATGCTCCTTCCACAAGGCCCACCCTCGTTACCGGCAGGCCACCTGTCGCCACCTCTATGATCGGAGTGCCGAAGCCGTTCGCAGCTTCCTCGACCGGCAATCCGCCCTGATCGACGAATGAGACCGGAAGGCCATATCCGTTTGTTGATTTGACGACAGGCATACCCATGTTACTGCCCCTTTGTCTGCTGGATGAGCTCCGGAAGCTTCGAGAGGATGATTTCCTCCAGCCCCTTGGCATCGACGCCGAGCTTCTGGAGCGCTTCCGGGTTCTTCTCGGTCACATACTTGGCAGCTTCTGCCAGGACAGCATCGTTGATGGCGCCGCCGATACGAATGACCCCGTGCGGTACTCCCGCCTTGCTCAAGGCAAACCGGATGGCATTGGCTGCCGACTGGTGAAGCGCCTCACGAAGCTTGGTTTCAATCTCGACGCGCTGCTTTTCGTCCGTCACCTTCAGAAGGGCAATCAGCCGAGCGGCGATCCAAGTTACCAGCACGGGACCAACGGTAGACACCAGCAGCACCACGATGGGCTGAACGATGGTCCAGACCTCGTACCAGACCGAGGAAGGGGCTATGACCGGGCCTGCGTCCTGTGCCCATGCTGGGGCAAAGAAGAAGGCCACGAGGCAGACAAGAGCCAAAGCGGCAGCGATAATCCAGTGGATGGGTCGCATGGTCAGCCCTCCACTTTCTTTGCTTCACGAAGAGCGAGGGTGATGGCGGCGTAGGTTTCCGCAGCCCGAACAAGAGCGGTTGCAGCGGTCACGGAAGAAGGATCGCGGCAAACAACATCAAGAGCTGCCCACGCAGCGCTTTCCTTGGCGACGGTGGCCTGTTTTATGTTGCCGGTGCTGGCGACGATCAGAAATGCGCTGTGCGCCGTTGCGGCGGCAGAGCAAATCTGCGGGAGGTTCTTCTGGATCGCCGTATCGATCGATCCGGTAGACTGGCATGCGGACAGCCCAAAGGCTGCCGCCGCCACAATGAGCAGAGACTTAAACATGATCGTTCCTTTGATGAAGGGGTTAGGCTTCGTTCGTGGTAACTGAAGCCGAAATCGTAGTCATAGGCAGGGCGGCGAATGGCGCGTCCTGATAGGTGATCGGCCAGCGATAGCCGAGCAGTCGAGTTTTCGCGATGCGTGCGATCGAGACGGAATCGGACTGATTGCCGCCGAGGATATGCAGGTGCGTCTTGTCGTGGCCGACGACGATGCCAACATGGCCTTGCCAGCCATCCTTTGAGCCGCGCCAGAAGACGGCGATGGCGCCAATCTGGGGATCGTTCAGCGGCTTGCCGAACTTCAGCCAGTTGCGGGAGCCGAGCGGGTTTGCCGGCATCGGCTCCTTGGGCAGCGCCGTGGCAACGACCATCCCGACGAACGCGCCGCACCATGCGATTTCGCTCGCATCGAGGCGAAGAGCCTTATCCAAAACCTTCGCATTCCCGACCTCATGCAGGCCAATAAAGCGGCGCGCCTCCGTCACCCAAGGCGGCACCATGGGCTTGTTGTCGTTCAGCCCGAGCGCACTGAGCGTCTTGGGACCAATCGTGCCGGGATAGAGGATTGAGAGTTTCTTATCCTCTTGAAACCGCGCGACAGCCTTTGTCGTGCTCCGGCCGGGAATGCCGTCGGCGCCAGACGGCCCGACATCATAGCCGAGCGAAATCAAGCGCTGCTGTACCTCGCGCACAGTCGCCATGGTCGTCTCCTGATTTTCAGATTTTCTTAGGTTCGGTTATGGGCGAGATGGAAATGCCGGTATTGAGCCTCACGCCAAGAGGCCGGCTTATCCATTGGTCGAAGTGCGTTCGATATTCCGCAGATCATCGCAGTCGCGGCAATCTCCGGGCTTAACATTCCGCAACCCGTACCCATGCCGGGGAATGCCACGGATGACAGACCTTTGTTCACCGCCTCCGCCGTGGCTGCCCTTGTGGCAAGCATCACGTCGTTGGCATCAAAGATTTGCTTCGGAACGCGCATTGTCGGCGCGGAGATCAGCCACGGAACCCGCTCATGTTCTGTCGAGACGGTGAGCGCTTGGCCGATAAGAAGCTCTCCGAATGGCAGCTTCTCGATTTCAGTCTGTATCTTCCACTGGACGCCCCAGCCGAACAATGTGCTGTAGGCGTAATCCACGCCACCATCCATGAAGCCGAACGAGTTTGCCGGACTGACAACAGCGTCAGCTTCAAGTTCATCAAGAGTTCCGTGGAACACCTCGACATCCGGCTGCCCAGCGAATGCTGCGAGAATTGAGGGGTTTCTGTCGAAAACGATTATCCGCATCACTGCCACTGAATATCTGCGGCAGCCTTGGCCGCCTCGATAGTCTGGGCAGCGGAAACTGCAGCTTTGCCGCCGAGCCTTAGAGCTTCGATCCGAGCGCCGACGAAGCGCCACGTTTGATAGGCATAATCCACGACCTGGGCGACTTCGATCAACGTAAGGGCGGTTATGCCCACCTCTGCGGACAGGAGCGGAAAATGGCTTGCATCGATATCGCCAGATCCGACAAGCGCAAGCACCTCTGCGGCTTCCTGCGCCTTCTGCTGATACGTCATCGCCTGGCCAGATCCGGCCGTGATGTACCGCAGTCGAGCGGTTTCAGCGTCTGCGTCAATCTTACCGATTAATTTCGATTTCCACTGCTCAAGATCCAGATTTGCATCCGGGTCATCTTCGGGAACGGTCGGCGCGTCAACGATCTGGAATCCGCCAATCGTCGTTACCGCCTTCCCGTTGAGGATAGCCGCCAGCGCCTCGTCATATTGCGCATCGGAAATCTCGATCGCACCTTCCCGTTCATCGGTGCAAATGCCGCCTTCGAATGCGTATGGCATCACTTAATCCTCATATAGAAGTTGGCTCCGAGGTTGCGCGGCCTGGTTTCTTCGCCACCGGATAGTGACGTCACGAAACTGTGGAAATGCGCGCCTGCATGGAGCGTGAATCTGCCGGCAATGTTCTGGTTGAAATACCCTGCACCACTCGGATTTACGAAGTTGCTGGCGCCGCCGGGATTGGCATTATTCGACCAAAGCTCGCTTGGTACCTCGTGCTGGTGATTGCCGTCAGTCGAGGTATTTCCAGAGTGGTTGTGCGATGTAAACGTGCTGTCTTGCAGCCCCCCCGGAACTCCCGGTCGTAGAAATTCACGGGTGCTGTTGATCAACCTAATTGTAACCCCGTTAAACGGAGAGCCGGAAAGAGAGATTACGCCCGTTGCGTTGATGATCGGCCATGATCCGGAGACGATTTCAGATGTCAAAATTCCTTCATTGTAAAGACCGCTTCCGGTGGCGCCAGCCGACAACAAGACATAGCGATACGACCTATCTCTAGGGGGTGCGGTAAACACACCTGTCCCGATATCGAGAGGAAGCGGCACGCCAATCGGCATGAAATACCATGGATCATCGATCTGTGACTTTCTGACAGAATCGCCGTCGTTGGTGCCAGCGGCAAGATTTGTGATCTTGAAGCTTCCCGCGTTCAAGTTGCCAATAAAAGGCGATCGGCCGTCGCGCAGCACCGCCAGCCCGAGAGCTTGCGCTACATCCTCAAGAGGCGGATTGTGCTGGATCGGCAAGACCGTATCGCCGTTCTCGACGAAGTAACTCGTCGGCAGCGTGTAATTGCCGTTGCTGTCAAAGGGCATGTTGCCTCCTTGGAAAGTATCTGGACAAAGCCGCGCAACGCATCATAATCCCCGCAACCACTGGGGGATTTTATGAAATACGTTGCAATTTTTGCTGTTTCTCTCGCGCTCGCTGGCTGCGCCGGCAAACCTGTTCAGGAAATGTCGTACAGCGAACGCCAGGCGCTCGCGGGGCAACTTGTCAAACGCTGCATGGAGCAAGGGGTAAAACTCAAAACCCCTGAGATGGAAGCCTGCACTAAGCAAGAAGCGCTTCGCGAAGTCACCATTAGAAACAAGGCTGATGCTGACCGTCGCAGCGCTGTTGTCTGCAACAGTTTTGGGACAACTGTGGTGTGCAATTGATCCCGCCTATTGCAAAATGCCTGCCTTAAACCCATTGTGGCCGCATGCAAATTGATCACGACCCGAAAGAGCTATCGAGAAAGGCGATTAAATTCGTCGCTGTTCTGACGGCAGTAGTGTGTCTCGCCATAGCGATCCCACTATCGATGGGCATCAGATGGGCGGTCGGTCAAATTCCTCTTACACTGGTGGCCCTCATGGTCGGCGTGATGGCCGGATGCTGCGCTGGCTTCTTCATTGGCCGATGGGATGCGCTGCGCGGTCAGCGCACCCCAGGCAGAGACGGATAGCCCGCCCTAACGCTACCCTGAACGATCGCATCGACGACTGCGCGCCTCTGTTGATCAATGGCGTTTTCACGGCCACGGCGAAGAAGAGCGTTGATTATCTCATCGCGGGCGTTTCCCTGCGCGACACTGAGCCGTCCAATGTCTTCAGCAACCTGTGAAGCGTTCGCCGTGGCATTGTTTCTCATCAGGAGGCGGGCAATTTCGCGAGCTCCCCGAATACCGAGGCCTGCCAAGGTCGTGTCAGTCGGAACATCCTGCGCCTTTTCCACGTCGTCGAGAAACTTGGTGAAGCGGCTTGCCATGGCGGTATCGGAACCGCGCGTTACTCGGTTGGCGGTATCTCCGAAGACCGTTTCGCGATCGATTGCGTTCAGAACGCTATCCGCTGGGTCTTGCCCAAAGAGCAGCCCCAGCTTTTCACGGTTCCAATCACCTTCGCCGCGGACGATGTTTCGCAGAGCGGTCGTGTCATTCGCCTTTGTTCCTACCGCCCTGTAGATTTCGCCAAGCGCGCTTTGCCGCATGCGCGTCGGTACAGCAGACGGCCCCACTTGCATCCCTTGAGGCTCCGCTCCCGCTCTCAGCGTGTCCTGCAGTTCGACAGGCCGCATTGCTGACGCTTCATTGTTGAGGATCGCTCGGCCTTGTCCAAGAGCATCACGCTGGCGGGCAAGTTCAGCGAAATTTGCATCAACTTCCTTGATCCGAGGCACCGAGGCGGTAAGAGCGTCATCGATCATCTGGCGAGCTTCGGACAAAGCAGAAATCACTTTCGGATTCTGCTCGGTCTCAAGAATGCCGTCGATCGCTTGGCGGGTCTGGAATGCTACGGAAGGATCAGCCGAAACCGCATCCTCTCCGAATTCGTTCAGCATGCCCCGCACCTGCTGCAGTCGACGCTGCGCATCACCACGAAGGAACGATATGGATTGATCCAGATCCTTCGTGATCGGCGTGAAATCGAAAGAGTTTTTCTCCCTGAACACTGGGCCGTATTCGCGGGCAACTTCTGCCAAATTGCTCCGGATATCTTTGTCGATGGCTGACGGCACCGGATCGGGACCGAGATTTGCGGCAACGTCAGAACGGAGACGAGTGTTTGCGGAAACGGCTCGCTCATTCAACGGATCAACCACCATACCGCGAGTACCAGGCCGAGCGGCGGCACCACGGGCAACGCCCAACCAATCCGGAGAGACATCGGCAAGCATGGCTTCAGGACCGAGATCATTCAACGACTGACGGTAAAGCTCGACCTTGTTCGGGTCGACAAGCTCCCGATTGACATACTGCCGCGCCTCGCGGGACATCGTCGATAGGGCATCATCGCTTTCACCCAAGAGAAGGCCGCCGACCTTTTTTGCACCAGCACTGATGCCAGCCGCAATAGGCATCATGATCCCGGCAGTCAGTCCACCTGTCCCGGCTTCGATGAGCGCTTGCTTTCCACGCTCGGCAAGACCGTCTTCGCCCGCACCGAATCCTTGAACGGCACCGGTACCGATGCCAGACCCAACCGTCGCCGCAACGCGGGTCGGTAGGGTGGCGCCGGTGTTGCCCATGACGTAACTGCCGACAGTTGGCGCGGCTTTTAGTAGGCCAAGGCCAGAACCGACGCCGCCAGCAATTTTCAGGCCTGTGGAAAGAACTGGGCTGTCTTTATCATACTCCGCATCTTTCCGACGCTGGATATCGAGAGCCTGATCGTACCGCTCGCCCCACGTACTACCGTGGAGCTTTTCATAACCCTGATCCGGAAGAAGCGGGTCGATGACGGGCGCAAGTGTTGCGTTTGTCGCTGCGTTCAGTTCGTCGAGATAAGAACCGATGCCAAGCACGCCGCGACCCATGGCGCGCACCGCACCGTCAATGCCGTCGGAGCGCTCAGGCTTGCCAACGGCGGCCGGTACATCGCCTTGGGCCTGAAGCTGGCTCACCGCAACCGAAAGCGCCTTTTCGTCTGGCGCCTCGATCTCGAATTTCTGGCCATTAACTTCGACCTGATACTTTCCCATCAGTCGACCTTTCGAATTCGGACACCGGGCGAGATTTCCTTCCAGCCCTCATTCGGAGTAGAGCCTTCTGGAATTTTGTATTCGGCCAGCGGGTTTTTCAGTTCTCGGATCATCTTGCGACCCACTGCCGGCGTGACCTTCGTTCCGTCTGGAAGTTCGGCACGATCGGCAACCATGTCGGCAATTTCGCCCATTTTGATCTCATATTCGGCAATGCCCCGCATGGCCTGGAATATGAGCTGGTTTCCCCCCGGCTGGTTGAGGACGCGCGGCAGCGATGCGCGGAACATCTTGATGTCCGCATCGGACATCGGGCCCGATCCCGGCGCTCGCTGTTCCGGCACCATTTTTTCAAGAAGAGCGCTTGCGGCCTGAATGTCGCTGGTTCCTTCACCTACTGCGATACCCCAATCGCCCGCGATTTTCTTCATACCACCTTCAACGCCTTGCGGAACATTGGCGAATAGGCCTTCCAGCCTGTTAATCTGGCCCAACTTCGCCCGCGCTTGAATGCCACTGTCAGACATTGAGGCAAACGTTTCGGCGTTCTTTTGATCAAGCTTTTCATAAAACTTGTCACCTTCAGTTCCGACGTTGACGCTGGATGCGCCAGCCTTTTTCTGGGCAAGCTGGAAGTCAACGAAAGAACCCTCATAGCCACGTTCTTTGGCGTATTCATATTCCTTGATATCGCTCGTCCTGCCGCCTGCCTCTCTTTCCCAGTCAAACCTTTCGCGGGCCAGCTTGTCACTGTTGGTAACTCGCGGATTGCGAAGGTTTTCGACTTCCAACCGGCTTTTTTCCAGCCCGAGCTGATAGGCCGGGTCGCTCTGCTTAAGGCGCATTTCTTCAGCCGCCTGTTGACGGGCCGCGTTTTGCTTCATAAGAATTTCCGCAACAGCCCTTGTGCGCGGATCGGTTCGGGGATCTGAAAGAACCTCAAGAATTACCGGTGGAATCGGCTGACCGTTTGGCGCGATACCAGGCGCAGCTTGTGCGACCTGAACAGCGGGAGCCGCAGGGGCAGCACGAACCGGAACCTCTGTCGCAGGAGGCAAAGGCGGCACCGCGGCGGCAGGCAGATCGGCAGGGGCAGGGGCGCGAAGAGTGGCTGTCTGCCTATCCATCTGCGGAGCGATATCTGCGCGACCGGGCGGCATCTCTGCCAAGTTCATGTTCGGTCCAAATCGGCCCATATCGAAGGTCGGTTCCTGCGCCTGCGGGGCCTGAACGGAAACGCTCGGGTCGATATATCCAGACGGTTTTGCGGCTGCATCGATTGCTTGCGCTGCAGACATGCCGGCAGACGGATCGAGGCTCGCTACTTCGGCGTTGCCTCCCTGAAATCCAGACAGGTACCCTTTTGCGAAGCCGAGACGACGCGCGGACTCTCCATCTGGCCGATTATAGCCAGCAAAGGCCCAAGCGTTATTCATAAGCTGCTGGGCTTCTTCGAGGCTCTTCGCGCCGTTCAGCTTCTGGATAAGCGCAGGATCTTCGTTCAGGAAGAACTTCGCCTGCCCCTGCGGCGACAGATCGCCCGTTGCGGCAAGCGCCTGATACCGAGGCCCACGCCACGACATGATGCCACCCGCACGGCCTGGCTGCCCGCTTTCACTGGGATCATCCCATGTCCGGTTCGCGTTTGCTGCCGACCATCCGCTTTCCGCGCGACCAGTGGCCGCGATTGCCGCAAGCGCATAGGGGTTTTGAATGCTCGTTTTGATAGTTTCCATGAACGGCGCGTAGGTGTCACCAGTGGCAGGCGATGTTGCCGACACTTCACCGGCGGCGCTGGTCATAGGAATAGACGAACTTGTCGCCGCCGACTGCGAGGATGCGCCGCCGCCCGAGAGCAGGCTTGCAATCTCGCCAAACTTTCCAGCGTTCCACGCCTCATTGTCTTTGGCTGTCTTGTCGATCGAGCGAGCGTCGAGAGCCCCAAGGATACCTTCAGCAACACGCGCTGCGCCCTGCGACCAGTGAGCCACCGGGGAATAATCCATGCCTTTGCGCATCATGGCATCTGCGATTTCTCGCTGTTTCGCCATTTCTTCGGGCGAGAGCTTGCGACCATTGCGCCCCCAGACGAAAGCACCTTCAGCAGCCATTATGCGGCCTCCGTAGCAACACGATAATCAACCATCTTGAAGCCGCTCGGCTGCTGATGGACTGCATCGGGGAATTTATCTTCAACTTCATCAGCCATCAGGCCGATTTCAGTAACGGGCGAGCCGACCATTCGGTAAGAATACACCGGCAAGCCGTTATCGAGCGACCCGACCCGGCGCACGTCAGTTTTCAAGCGCCTATCGGAATATTTGATGCCCGCTGTCAAACCGGTACCGAGAAGGCCGAACAGACCACCCATTTTGGCGTTAGCTGCGTTGACCTGAGATTTGTATTGGTCGTTGACCATGCCCATGTAATCGACGCCGGCAACATTCGCCTGCGGCGTGCTGATGAAATTCGGCGTCTGTATTTGCGAGCCTCCTAGAAGCCCGGTAATTTCCTGCAATGGCTGGTTTCGTTCCGCATACGCTTCCTGCATCGCCTGGCCGCGACCGGTCAGATAAAGCTGATTGTAAGCGTCATTTTTCGACTGGCCCAAAGTGTCCATAGCCGACTTCCACGCCGCGGAGCCTTCGACAATGCCCTGATTGGCGAGCCGGGTCCGCAATGCCTCATCTTCCTTGGCAAAACGAGGATCAAGGCGCGCAGAGCCGAGTTCCGCCAAGCGGGCCTCTGCGGCTGCCGTGTCAGCCTTGAAGGGTGTATTCAGCAAATCCCTGATTTTGGCAGACTGCTCGTTCGCAATCGTTCCAAGATTGAGCGAGGCCGCGTCGGTCTGATTTTTGATCGCCTGCTGTTGGCCGGAAAGCGAGGTCGTCGCTGTGTAATTCGGGACAACTACGGTTTTGCCGTTGGAATCCACGAATGAGTTTTCACCCGTTTTCGTGTATGTCAGCGAACCATCCGGCCCCTGCTGGTTGATCATGTTCGTCAACTGCTGGGTCTGGGCGGTATCGCGGTTCATGCCGGACTGTGCGGCAGCGGTTGCCACCGGATCGGGCGCTTTGGGCGTCGAAACCATTAAAATCTCCACTCATCTCTGAGAATGCCGACCAGAAAAGCGTCTCGCCCTGGCCCAAAATGGTTGCGGAGCAATCCTTCAACCTGCCCGCCCAGCCTTTCGGCAAAGCGTACAATCTCTGTATTTTCTGTTTTTGCAGTCATCCGTTCGCACCGAAGCTGCCCGAAAACGTAATCGCCCACAGCTTCGCAAAACCCGCGCGTCCAGCCATGGCCAGCAATGCTGACATGCACGTCGGCGCCCTCGAATACGTTGAATATCGCGCCGGCAACAATCTCGCCGTCTCGCTCAATCCCCATGCAGGTAAATGGAGGGACAAAGGCAACGCCGATCGACGCGCTGACGAAATGCAGCACCCTGTCATCCGCGACGATATTCAAACCACGATATCCGTCTGTTCATAAGTGACATCGATGCGGACGATTTCGGCGTCGATCGGCACCAGTGCACCACTCGTGATGCGAAGCGCCGGGGCAATTGCGTACCCTTCGCCGTCGACGCTGTCCCAATCCTGCTGGATCTCTTTCACGCGTCCAACTCCCCAGACAGCCTGCCCCCAGATAGCAGCGCCCCATTCGTTGGAAGCCGGGATAGTCGGTGCCTGCGGAACAGGAGGAAGATTGACGATATAGTCGAGTTGGATCGTCACCTGCACCTCTACCGGGATAGCAGTCCTGATCACGCCACGCGCCATTTTCGCAATCTTCAAGGCGAGCGGGTTACCCATATCTTCGAACAGCGGAATATAAGTCGCGGTGTACGGCATGCCCTGATCCGAGCCGCCGACATAACCCTCGACAATCTTGCCATCCGTCGATCCGAATAAAAGTCGGCCATTAAAAACTTCTAGGCATTTGCCGTCCCAGCCGGTCCACCTGGACCATGCCGCCGTTCTGGTGTTTACGACGTACATCTGCCTTTCCGTGCCGGTCAGCGTGGGCAGGCAGACAACGGCAATCTGTTTCTCGGGCCAGATTTCGCAATGCCATGCGGCACTGTCTCTCTCGTCGGCCGTAGCATTCCATGCCGTTTCGATGTTGACAGAGATGGCCGAAGCCGAGAGCGCGGCATAATCGCGTTGCATAGCCTGCGACAGCGGCACCAGCCCGAGAGATGTCGCAATGATCAGATCACCGCCGCCGCGGAAAAACGCCTTTGCGCCGAGCGGTTTCCCGATCCGGTAAACACCGACTTTCGCCCATGCATTGGGGTCTCCGGGGTCCGAGCCCGAGAAAACCGCAACCTCACCTTCCGTGGACACGAAAGCGCAATATTCGTTCGGGCCATCCCCGCTCTCGATCGACCAGCTTGAACCGAACAGCAGCGATCCACCACGGGCAAAAACACCGGCCAGCGGCAGCCGCACCAAAGCACCGCCTATCACGCTGACAGGCAGATACCACGCATCCATGCTTTCCTTCTGGATGAAGAACAGCCGGTTCTTGAACTGCCAAACCCGCGAAAGCTTGTCAGGCGTCACTGTGCTGCCTGATGGAAACGTGAGCGCTGGCGTGGTTACAAAGTTGGTCCCGTCGTAAACGAATGGCGTATCCATGCCGTTCACACCACGAAGGAACACCGCTCCATCGGCATTGACAAACTGGGCGACACTCCAGTCGCCGCCGGTCTTTCCTGTCAGGCGGTTGACCGGCGCGGCGGTAATGTCCGCTATTTCATTCTCATTTGCCGCGAATATCTTTTCCTGATTGCCGTTCTTGTAAGAGAACAGCGACAGCACCGGCTTTGTGATGGTGGGCATCGTTGCGAACACGTCGCTTCCGCGGCGAATCTCGCCACCGGTTGCGGTCGGCAGAACATTATCCAGCATCCACGCACCCTGCGGCGCGTCCTTGACCGGTGCTGAAATATTCTGGTTTGCAATCCAGCCGGCAACGGGCGCGGGCCAGCTTTTCGACCGGACCTTCCGCGGCTTCCGCTTTTTCGTCGGTTGCCTCATGAAGTGATGATCCCCGGAAATGCCATATCTACGTCATACGGTAGTCGTGCGCGTCCTATGGCGATGGTGCGCGCGCTCTTGTCGGCGCCACCAATTTGAGACAGTGCTTGCTCGTAGTTGGCCATTGCTTCGGAATAATCGAGCCCATTCATGTCACGCCAACGCCAGATCAGCGAAAGTGTCAGAAGGCGCTCGTCGAGCTTGAAAACGTCATCGTCCTTATCGATGACGGATTTCGATGCGCCGTCCTTGTCGCGGGCAATTTCATCAGTGATGAAGTAATACTTCGCTACTTCGCTCGGGCCCATAGGCGGGTAGATCTGCATCTTGCCATCGAGGACGATCCAGAAACCCGGAGTGCCAGCGGCGAGATAGGTTTGCAGGTTTATCCATTCGTCGAGGTCGCGCGCCTGGCGATAACCACTCTGCTGCCACGTAGCGGAATGCACACTGGCTTTGATGGGCATGCGGTCGAATCCGTTGGGGAAGTCGAAAGCGATTTTCGTTCCGTCTCCCTGGTGTTCTGCAAGAACCATAAGCGCCTGCCATTCGAAAGCCTTCGCAACGTCGACGGCGGCTTCCTGCACCAGATCAGCCAGTTGCATTTCGAATTTCTTCTGCGAACTGAAAATCGTGGTGGGTTTGCGTCCGACGAGCCTAACGGCAGCGGACTGGCAGGCGCTCAGGATTGTCATGGGTCAGGCTCCGGCCTTTGCGGCGGCAATCTTGTCGTTGATCTCTTTGGCCTTCTCGGCAAGCTTCGGCTTGCCCCAGCGGCCATCGATCTCGAATTCAGGATCGGCGTCAGCGATCCAGAGCTTGATGTCGTCGGCTTCCCAGTCGGAGAACGGGTTTTCCGGGTCGACATCGCCGTCGTTTTCGCTTGTGGTTTCGTCGCCGGGGGTTTCTTCAACGACTTCTTCGTCGACTTCTTCGACCGCGTCAGTGGCTTCCTGTTCCGTTTCCGGCTCCGGCTCGGGCTGAGACACCTGCGGAACAGTCGATCCCTTCCGAGTGGCCTTCTTGCCTGACTTGCCTTCGAGTTCGGCCAGTCGGCGGCGGAGCTCGTCGTTCTCGGACAGGACGGATGCAAGGTCTGCACCCCTCGCGGCGTTGTCGAGATACGCCTGCGCCTGGTTCTTCAGTTCCCGGCCGCCCATGCCGAGCATCTTCAGATTGTTGCCATCGAGCGCGGCGAGCGCTTCGGCGGTGTAGATGTTCAACGCCTTCAGTTCGAGACGCTTGCCCTGCGTCAGGAATGGAAGTTCCTCGACAGGCGTGCCGCTGGCTGCCTGCGCCGCTCCGGCTTTGAACTTCTTGTACTGATCGTTGTATTTCTGGGCATAGGTGATGCGAACGCGTTCGTTCGTTACCGGGTCTTCGGCCCATTCGCTTTGTTCGTGCGCCGGGAAAACGCCGACCGTCTGTTTGTTGCCGGAAAAACGGATTTCGCAGATTTCCTGATCGTCATAGACCGGACGACCCTTTTTCTTGATTTCCGCTTCGTTGATGACGCTCAGGGTCTTGAAGACCGCATATGTCAGGGAAGAATTGTTCTCGCTCATTGTCGAGTTCCTGTCTGAGAGGTTGCAAAGAAAAAGGCGGCCCGAAAGCCGCCCTCGTTTCTTCAGATGTCAGAACGTCAGTCAGCCAGACCGTCGTTGACGAACGGACGGCTGATTTCAAATTCAGCCAGACCGGCAGCGGGCGTTCCGATTGCGGAGGCGCCCTTGGCCCCCTGCACGCGGTCACCGGCAACGATAGCATCGTCGACGGAACCGGCCGTGGCCGTCGCGTAAACGTTGGCATCGTCGACGAAACCAGCCAGAACGCGACCGATGGCCTTGCCCTGAATCTGGTACCAGCCGAATTCATTGGCGACGGTGGCCGCCATGGCGACGGCAACGGGACCGATATCGTTCGCGGCGAGCAGTTTCGTCGAGAAGTCATCGGCGTTGTAAACCACCCACGAGCCGAGCTGCGTACTTGCAACACCCTTCAGATAGATGAATTCGCCCGTGCCGTAATCCGGATCCTGTGCCGTGGCGATATCGCCAATCCACGGGCCGGGGGTGGAGCGACCGGCCGCCGAAGAGGCCGGAAGATGCGAGTTGATCGGAGGATGCCCGATGTTCACATTGTGAAAAACGTAAGCCATGTCGGTTTCTCCTTACGCGGCCGGGTTGCTGTCGAAGAGCTTCCACTGGAACAGCGGGTTCGTCATGGTGAGCTCGCCCATGAAGCCGATGTACTGAACAACGGCGTCCTGGTTGATCGGCATCATCGCGCGGCCGATCTTGTTGAAATTGCGCTCCGGATGGTATCGAACGCGCAGATTTGTCGTGTCGAGGCCGTAGGTAGTGTTCGCCGGCATGTTGGAGCCGATGCCACCTTCCTGCACGATTTCAGCGGAACGACCGGCGCCGTAGTATTTCAGCGTCTGGAAACCGAGCTTGCCAAGGCTGGTTTCGTCATTGATGCGCTGAATGGCGATGGTGGCCGCGTCATAAGCCGCATAATGCTCGGGCGACATCAGCAGCAAGTCAGCGGACTGCTTGTTGCGGGAGCGCTGCGTCATGATGCGGTTCAGCATCGGGCGGATCGTCACCGAATTCACCTGCGTACCGATATCGGTAGCGAAGGAGTTTGCATCGAATGCCGAGGTGCGCCAGATCGCATTCGTGCGGTCGATACCGCCGTAAACGCCCGAACTGGTGACGGTGGGAACTGCAAGCTGCAGGCCGCCGAGTTCCTTGCCGCCGAAGCGCGTTCCGTTGCCATGAAGCGAGAGGTCGACTTCGTCTTCCAGTTCGCTTTCAGCCGCGGAAATGTGCGCTTCCATCACGTCCATAAGCTGGTTTTCGCCTTCGTTGTTCAGGATCTCCTCGTTGGAGAGCGTGACAGCGACAGCAACCATCTTCGGCGTCCATTCGGCGTCATTGAAGAGTTCGGCCGGAACGGGGTTCAGGAAGTCGTAGCCGTTATACCAGACGGCAGAGCCAGTCTTGGAATACAGCAGGCGCTCGCGGATGCGTGGGCCGGAGTATGGCTTGAAGTTGCCCTTGCGCTGCAGGACCGCAAGCAGGGCCTTCGAGTTGGAGACGAGGTCCTGGTAGCCTTGGGAACGATCCTCAAGCGCCAGAGACAAAATCTCCTGGTTCTTTTCAACAGATGTCAGGGCCATGTGCCCCTCCTTTTAATTGTCAGCCTGCCTGGGCGAATGCGCGCTTGAGGCTGTCCTTGACCGAGGAAGAGGCCTCACGTCGGTTCGGGTCTGAGCCGGCCGAGGGAGCGCCAGTGATGGATTTCTCGCCCTTGCGGGTCTGAGCCGCGAGAGCTTCTTTCTCGGCGTCTGAGGCCGATGCTGCTGCGATGGCGTCTGAGGCCTGTGCAGTGGCAGGTTTTGCATTCGGATCGGGGTTGAGACGATCCGCAAGCTGATATGCTGCCTTGAGACGATCGATGGGCGGAAGGTCTGGATCGACCTTGTCGCTTTTCAGGAAGAAGGCGATATCGCCCATCAGATCGTAAAACCGTTCATTTCCGGGCTGGGAAGCAAAGGCCTCAACCTCTTTCGAAGTGGACGTGGTTTGCTGCTGCTGGAAGCCGGTGGCGACACCGGAAATCTGTTGTTTCAGGTCCGCAAGCTCCCGGCGCAATTCGCTGATGACGCCCTCCTGCTGAACCTGAACATCTTCTGCTTTCTGGCCGGCAATGTGTGCGGCGAGCGCGCGCATGTTGATGCCGAAGTGATTGCAGATGTGCTGAAAGCCCTCGACAGGGTTGCGGGCAAAGGCCTGTTCGATGTCAACGACCTTTTGCAGCGACACTTTCAGGTCGTGGCCGTTGCTGCGCGCTATCTCGTCGAACTCTCGGATGGGTTCATAGCGATCATGAGAGGATTTGTATTTGGTAATCCCCTCTTCCATCTCGCGCTGGACGCGATGCACGGCGGCCTGAACCGATTCCGGCACCTTCTCCCAGTCAGCCGTTGCGGCGACATCGGATGAAAAGCGCTTGGGAGCCTCATAGCGCGGTTTCTGCGTCTGGGGCTGCTGCTGATCGGCTGACGCCGTCTTTTGCTGCTGTTGGCCACTCTCAGTGGCCGTTTCGGTCTTCTGCTGCGCCGTGTCCACCTTTGCATCGGTCTTCACCGGCTGCTTTTCGACGGTCTTGTCGTTTTTCTGCTCGGCCTTCGGATCGCTGCGAACAGGCTTTGCTGCCTCCGCCTTCTCCTGATCGTCGAGCTTCTTGCGAGCGTTGGCGATGGCCTCACGCGCCGACGGTTTCGGCTGATCCTTCGTGTCCTGCTTGTCGGCAGGCTGGGAAGCAGGATCGGTGCGAACCGGGTTCGGGGTCTGAACGACCTGTTCAGAGGTTGCAGAAGAGGGTTCAGCGGCCACGGGTGCGGCGCCGGTATCAAGTTCCGACATGATTATCTCCGTCTGAGGGAATGCTTACTGTTTGGAGGTGCGCTCGCCTCGATTAAAGCGGGCGGTTGCTTTCTCGATCGAGGTCCGAATGGCCTTGCGATCGGGTTTCGGCTTCTTGCGTGGGCGCAATCTCGCTGGATCGTTCCCCACCTCGACGACGCCGGCGGCCTTGTAGGTTGCCCGTAGCGCCGACTTGCTGCTGTAATACTTGCCGTCGAGCATGGACTGCACCGGCTCCATGGTGTCTGAAATCACACTCGGCACCGGCAATGCATCAGATGCGCCTTGCGGCGGCGCGGACAGGCATTCCAGCGGCCATTCGTCGACGTGGTGCCAGTTGCGACATTTGCGGCAGAAACGCTCTGTCATACTGTCACCTCAACAACGGCACCGGCGGCGTTGGCCGCATCGATTGCTGCCTTATCGTTCTGCGCCACGATTTGGCCGCCCAGCTTCTCGATTTCCAGTTCCTTCTTGCGGATATCAAGCTGGCCCAAATCCATATCCTGTTGATGCTTTTGCGCCTTCTGCGCTGCTTCGGTCTGGATTGCCTTCACCTTCTCGTCAGCCTCATACTGGCGCATTCTTGCCTCGTTATCGGCAAGCTGGCCCTTGATCTGGGTATCTCGGGCGAAGGCATCCTGTTTCCGCTTCTCGTCCATCTGCTTCGACTGGGCTTCAGCTTGCGCAGCGGCCTGTGCGGCTTCCGCTGCCTGATTACCCTGTACCGGCTGCGATGCCAGTTGCTTCATCTGCTCGGCAAACTCGTCGATAACACCGTCGAGTTGACGACCGGCGCGGAACTGGCTGGCAACAAAGCGCAATGTTTCCGCCATCAGCGGCGCGATCTGCGGAACTTGCTGCACTGCCGGTACAGCCTGGGCGAGGATGCTACCAACAGCCGTGGTGAATTCTGTTGCCCGCTGCTTCTGCGCATTCTCATCAGGCGTGACGGTAGAATCCGTCTCGATGTCGAGGACGAAGGGCCTGACACGCTGCTCTCGCAACAAATCCATGATCTTCTCTATCGTCACCGTCTCGTTAAGTTCGTTAATCTGTCCGACGAACTGCTGAATTTGCTGTTCGGCCTGCTGCAACACCTGCTGCGCAATTTCCGGCCTCTGCTGGGCCTGAGCCTGTATCTCGGGATCAGACTGCGCTTCCTTGATTTGAGCCTGAATAGTCTTGATCTGCTTTTCGAGTTCCGAAATCTGCTTCTTGATGTCCGCATCCGTGGCGATATCAAGCTGCGACATTTCCAAAAGGGTCTTCTTCTGGAAGTTCTCGGCCATGATCTCGCACATGATGCGGGTCAGGTCGCGCGCAACGCGCACCATTTCATCCTGCCGGTCTCGGATACGAACAGAGCCGTACTGGCTCTTCATCTCCTGAGCGCCAAGCGTCTCGTTTGCATTCGTCGAGCCGCGCATAATGTCCGACAAGCCCGTGATTTCGTACACGTCTTGGATCAACTGGCGCCGGAGGTTCACAAGCTGCACGATTACCGTGCCGATCACTTCCAGCGGGAGCCAGATGATCGGGTTTGTTCCCAGTTCGCCAAAAGCGGCCCAGTTCGACACCGGCACGAGGATGGAACGGTTCTCGACATTCTTCAGCGCCGCCTCGATCGCATCGCCAATGTCCGACGCGCCGGCGGGATAGAAGCCCTTTACCTTGACCGATTCCGCCAGCGCCGAAATGCGGGCTGTGATCTCGTTGATTTCTTCGATCTGGTCTTTGTATTGGACGTAATCCGGCACCGGAATCATGCTGTTTCGCTGCACCGTGCCGTATGCGGGCTTCGGGCACGGGAAAAAGCCGTCAAGCGTCAGATGCGGCTCGTCATCGTCAAGCAACCCCTCAACGCCTTCCGTCACCCACACAACGCGGTTTGCGGACTTGATCCAGATTTCCCAGACGCCTGCCTTTTGTCGGCCGTCGCTGTTCTGGCGCTCATCCTTGCGAACCGCGAAATCAGCATCCTGATAGGCATTTCCCGAGGTCTTGGAGAACCTCTTGCGCATTTCCGACTTTGTCAGCCAGGAGCGCTTTGCAACCCAGTCCACCTCTTTCCAGCTACGGGCCGGATCATGGGCAAAGTCCTTGCGGTTCACATGATCGATGCAAACCCGCTCGCTGAACTTGCCGTTCTTCGTCTTGGTTTCGTATCGCGCCCACGGCACACCACGGGCGAGAATAGACAGGTCATCACGTACCATGCGCATGACACCGTCGATATCCTCAAGCTCGAAACCGACGATAGCGCAACGCTCCAGCAGTTCTGACGCCATCCGCGGAATCGGTTTCCTGTCATTCCGGAACCGCGGGATAACGACCGGAACCGGCGGGCGAGAATAGATCGACGGTCCAAGAACTTGAATGTTCGCCCAGAAGATCGAAAACTCACGGTCACGGCCAGCGCTAGCCAGCCTTTCAAGATCGGCGTATCGCTTATCGATGTTGTCCGACTTCTCGGAATAGCTTCGAAAACCCGCCTTCTGGTAATCGGCAATCAGCTTCAGGAAGGGCGCGGACTTCTTCAGCTTCTTGTTCTGGTCGAACTCGTCGGCGTCGACGCTGGTGTCGATTTCATCAGCCATCAGACTGCAATCCTCGTTCTTCCGGTTTCACTGGGCGGCATCGGCAAAGGAGCGCCCCGTTTCTGCTGGTTTTGCTTCTCTTCGGTTGGCAGCGCTTTCAGCCATGGGCGAGACATGCACGCATAACGAACCTCGTCGGCCGCGTGGTCTTCCATGTCAGAATTCAAATCCTCTGGCCGGTTCTCGTCATGCATCAGCGCTGGGATGGTGCGGATCGCGTGAATACAGGTCTCGAAGAAGTAGAGCATCGGCCTGCCGTCTTCGTCGCCATCGAGGCGGGACCGCAACTGATCCCAGCCACCCATAGCGCCACGACCGGCAACGCGCTTGTTGTCGGCTCGCCTGAACGTGCTGCCATTCTTGCCTGTTGTACCCTGCATCATGCGTTCTGCGATCGACGGGCCACCGTCCTGGCTGAATGCAGCGGGGTCGAGAACGCCATAGGAAATCTTGTCGACACCGTCTCTCACACGAACCTGAGTGCCGACAGCCTCCGCTGTCATCTTCACACCCTTGTTCGGAATGTATCGGCCCTCTGCATCCGTCGCGATGCCGTACCATTCCCTGTACCGAATCATTGCGCCACGCGGGATAAGGACACCAGATGACGCGAGATAAGGCTCTGTCGCCACCGCATACCATCCGAACGAAAACGGCTTGGCGCTGCCCCAGTCGCCCGCCCTGAACCGCAACCAGTCCTTCGGGATCGGGAACGGCTTGATGACATGCCTGTCCTTGCGGAAATTGTCGAAGAACGCACCGTCGACGATATCCCAATCGCCATAACGCATCGCCCTGACCAGCGCGTCGGAACCGAGACCGTGCAAGCGGTTTTCATAGCCGGGGTCGTTCGACGCCATGCTCGGGTTATCTTCCAGCCGTGCCGGAATATACTGGCGAAGCATGCCGCCTTCCGACTTCGGCGTGAAATACGCCTGCATCGGTCTGACGCCATCAATGAACGTCGTCTTGACGAACTGGTGACCAATGCCACCGGGGTTGGCGCCGCACACGATACGCGGGAACTTGCCTCGATATGCCTCCGGCAGCTTGATCCCCACCATACGGACACGATTTCGCAGAAAGCGGTAAATCGTGTCCGTGAAGTGCGTCAGCTCGTCAATCAGTAGCACATGGATTTCAGCGCCCTGATATTTGAACCGATCCTTTTCGTCTTTGCAGTGGCAGAGGTAAATCTTGCTTCCGTTCCAGAAACGGATTTCGTCCTCGACTATCTCGACAAATCCGCACTGAACCCATCCAGCAAGAACAGCACGGAAACCGTTAGGCCCTTCAACGTGGTTTTTGACCAGATCGTCACGGATGCGACGGAACAGATAAACCTGCAACCCTGGTATAGCCGTACACCACAGAATGGCGGCAATACGCATAAGGTGGCTTTTACCCCCACCGGCAGCGCCGCCGTAGAGGATTTCCGTTGCAATACTCTCAAGTGCCGACATCTGCTTGGGGTGCAGGTCGAACTTCAGTTTTGCATCAGCCTGATTTGCCATTGATCTCGATGCTCGGAACAAGGGCAAGCTTGCCGTCGACGTTCAAATCCAACTTATCGCCGTACTTCTTGGGCTGGAGCTTAGAAGCCATCCATTTTCGGGCGTCCACCTGCAAACGGCGATGCTCGATCATGTCACCGGTTGAAACTTCAACACCACCGTCTTCCTTGATCTTGCGCTTCTCTCCGATCTGAGGAGTGTCTGCGATGGAAAGGACTTCATCGAACAACGTGTCCGCCTGAACCTCGCGTGCGCGCGCGTATCTCTCCGAGAATTCAGAGTTACCAATCAACCATCTGTAAACAGTCGATTGAGCAGGCATGCTCTCATCTTCACAAATTGACTTGAGGCTTTTTCCCGAAGCAATGAGTTCGCAGATCGTGAGGGCAATCTCTTCCTCGTATTCTGTTGACCTGCCCATATACGCCTCACTGTACTGTTCTGCCGGTCTTGCTCACTTGCGCCGAAATATGAAGGACGAGGTGCAACACATCCTTGGAGCGGCGGCGTGGTTCTTAGCCACGAATGAAGCCTTGTTACCTCGCGACCGGGTGTCGAAGCTGAGATACTCCGCTCCCATGAAATTGAATTCTATCCGCACGCTGGGCGGTTGGCATTTCGCGATAATGGTTTTCTAATCTTCGTCAAAAATCTGCATCAGCTTGTGCTTTGCGCGCTCTATCATCCAGAGCGTTTCTGGCCCGCTGGCTATGGAAGCAGAGAAAAACTCGTCGCCTTCCTCTGTTTCGCCAATGATGACTACGCTCTTGAGCTTGCCAACGGCAGAGTTGAGAATAACATCAGCGTCAAAGTCGAGTGGCGTGACACCTGGGAAGAGCTTGACGTTGTCCATCTTCCTCTCCCGCTCTTGCTCAGTGGTGGTCATGGGGTGGAGACGCCGATCAAGCGAAGAGAACCGTCGTCTTCACGACGCAAGCGTGTCTTGACGCCGTAATCGCCAGATCCGTAATCCACGCCGATGGTATATGCGCCTCTCATCCGAGGCCGGCCCTTGTGCTGCGCCATGCAGTCGGGCGAGCAATAGCGCCCTGTTAATTCGCGCCCACGGGCAGTCTTATCCGAACCGCAGTTCTCACAGCGCTTCATCGCTCTCTCCATGTGGGCGGGTGAATGGGGGATGTAAAAACCCAGCGAGAGTAAGCCTCTGCAATCACTGGCGTTTTATGAACAAGTCGACAAGGATTCACCCAACTCATGCAAATTCTGCATCGGTTCAGTTATTCGGAAATTCCGAACACCTGACACAGTTCAGCCCCACCTTGTTACGGGCGGGGCTGGTAGGAATACTGATGAAGTTCGTCGGCAATAGAGCTTCGAACCTCGACAAGAAACTATGACTAAGACGGTAGACGTGGCGGAGCTATGTTAGGCGGCCAACGCATTCACGCTTTGCTTGAACTCAAGCCAATGGCGTCTTCTATCGGTATGCCGATCGCGGAGGCCGGAAAGATGGTAAATCCACTTCTTGTCAAACCACAGGCCACCAACCAATGTCTGGCCGTCAGAAGGACTTGCTGGCTCGGTAACTTTGCGTCCGTCAGTCGTGGTGTACGATATCGATACCGGCCCAAGGGGTGGCATACTTAGTGACTGGACCAGATGCCGGGCAAACGAACTTTTTGCGCTCAGCACCTCAACAATGAATGGCGAAATTTCTTTCGGTGTGGCCGAAGCATCATAGGCCTTAAACAAAAGTTCATTCAACGCGGAGGGGCCTCCTTCGTCGAGAACGCTAGTGATCAACACGAGATGCCAAGGCCCGCCAGGATAATCGTCGAAATCATCACGAAGCTTCCCGTTTTCGTTGACTTTGATGCCACGGAGCTCGTTAACCCGTGCCCACAGAAGGCCTTCAGGGGCCAGACGCAACCTTCTAAGAGCCTCTAGATACTCTTCGCCAGCTCTTAGCAAGGTAGGTGAAATGTCTGCGCTATCCATTCTACCACTCCGTCGCTTGAGAACGCATCCGTATAAATTTGCTCCGCGAACTTCTCCGGTAAGGAACCGGGATTATAACCATGACGCCGGCGCCAATCCAGCAGTGTCTTCAGACGAAACCTAATCGGGCTCTTACCAAGCCCGGCAAATGTCACCCCAAGGACTTTCAATAATTCCGACGGCTCGTGTTTCCACAAATCTGGTCGCTCGGACTTGTCGGGCCAACGGTTCATTCCAAATTTTCGCATTATTGCCGCCTTGAGATAGCATTCAACAGCGAACCCAGAATGATCCCAAGACAGCGAATATTGCCGTGCTTTTTTGAGGGTATATGCACCGTTTCGATGACGCCGACCGAGCGCAATCCAATCGTCAACTGATTGTGGTGAATCATTCCAGTCCAAGACGCCTCCAGAAGACGCACCAAATCAATGTCGTGATAACCTGTCAATATCGAACGAACCACGAATAGCAGGCCCGAGTCGCTGCTCATCAGCGAATTGCTATGCTGCTTCAAGCTTGGCGCGTCTTCGGGCTTCCCGCTCGCGCCGTTGGTTGCCCTCCATCAGCATCTGATTGAGAGCGGCCAACTCCGGACTGCTCAAGTCCAGTTTCGGCCTTGCATCCAGTGTCATCCCTACCGCGATACCGTTCTGCCTGATCGTGCCGCAGTTGTTCGACGTTACATCGGATTGATCGCTTTCTGCCTCATTTTCGGACAAGGAGCAATCCTGATTGTTCAACCGAACAAGGGTAATCTGGTTTAGATTGTTCGCAATTATCGAACAAAGCTTGACAATCTCGCGTCTCAACATTCGGTCCGACATGTCATTTTCTGCCGCGAAGGCCGCGATTTTCATGCCTTTTCTGACTTTCACCCACGACCAGGCATAAATCAACTTCCTTTCAGGCTCGGACAGGTAGCTGTTTACCCACGACCATACCTGCTCCATTCGCCCTAGCTCGCCCGCTGACGCGCTTTCTTTAAATCGGGCTGTGTTGTAGCCGTAGGCCTCTTCCTTCGACGGCACAGCGTCTATGGTAGGGCTGCCGAACTCTTTGGGGCCATAGTAGCCCGGCACCTTTCGGAGCGTGTCAGCCATCTCCAGAACGCGACCCTCGACTGCCTTCCATGTCCATGCCTGGTATTTCATTGTGACACCCCACTCAGCTTAAGGATGAACTCTAGAATTGAAGGCGCTAGGCCAATGACAAGTGATATCAGCGCTATGTTCGTCGGCAGCCGCAGCATGGGATCATGCGCCTGAAGCAGGTATCGAAGCTTGCCTATCCACCAAGTTTTTTTCAGTTCGAACTCATACTCTTTACTTTTCTGGACTTCGAAGAAAGTTCTGTGGTCCAGATCCATCTCTATTTCTCCAGGCGGGGCGTCTTCGTCCCTGCCCAAGACAACCACGTAACGCGATTTCTCATTGCAACGGAGCTTAGCTACGGACCAGCGAGGGAACTTCTTTTCGTCCCTGTCCTTCCAGTGAATGCGAACCAAGTCGGAACGACCCTGGTCGCCGCTGAGACCCCTCACCTTTAACTTCATGCCGCCTCTCCAATCATATCCAGAAGGTCGCCCTGCACGGGTTGGTAAAACTTGATCCCGATCAGGACGCGCAACACATGCGTGGTCGGTATTCCGCAGTTCATTGCCCTTGCCTTCCGGCGCAGGCTGCCGAGGTCTATTCTATCGAAGTCGTTCACCAATGTTGAACGCTTTTGTAATTCAGGGTTCCGAATTATGACCGACGAAACGGCCTTGATCATATCGGAATACAGCTCGGCCGCATTGTTCCTCGTGCCGGTCATCAGCATGAGGACGAGCTTCAGATGTTCCTCGCCGTGCACCGTGCCGATTTCCCTCACAGTGGGCTTGCAGTAGCACTCGAAAGGCTTCCGGCTGGTTGGGCTATGCAGATGCCCGTCAAAGAGCTTCACGCCGCACTGACGGGCAATCTTGTAGATGTCGCATCGGTGGGCGTGGCGGCTCAAACCGCAACCCTCCATTGAATTGCGTCCCATATGGTGTTTATTGCACCTCTTTCGGGTGAGGGATTTAAATGAAGCCTGCAGGTTTTTGGGACTGGCTTGGGCCGCTGCTTTTGATGGGGATGTTCATCGCGTATCTGTTTCTCACAACGCCGAGCGAAATCTTTTTCTGTCGTGCAAATGAAAGTTGCTTTCGCGAGTGGGTTGGCGCTCTGAGTGGATGGGCTGCTGCAGTTGCGGCGGGGCTCACAATAGTAAGCCTTCGGCAGCAAGCCGAAGCCGCTCGCAAACAGACTGATTTCCAACTGGGTGACGCACCGCCTAGTCTGGACGCCGTACAGCACGCCGAGAACAGCCGCCGCGTTGTTATCCGTATCCGGAACTGGAACAGAAGATCTATGATCTTGCGCCGGATTGCGTTGGTCGAACCAAGCGAAATGGATGCGACGCTTTACCTTTTCTTCAATCCAGAAAAGCATCTTGATCTTGCACGCAGGTTCGGTGACTTGAATCCCACTGGGAGCACCGAAGTCCGTTTTGACCCAGCTATCTTGATTGAAGGATGGGTGAATCGAGACGTAGAGCCGACATTGCTCAAGTTTTCGATCGCTGTTCACATCACCAGAAACCCGCGGGTGTATGGGTGGGAATCGTTCCCCGTCGTGTTGCAGTACGAACTTGTGGGAGAGACCGAAGAAAGAATACTCAGAACCCACATTCATATGGTGTCCGGAGCATCTTCGATCGATACTGACGTTTTGCCTGAATAGCTGCATCACACCAGCCTCCTGCTATTCATCGCCTTCTCGGCCAGATACTGTGCCGGATCGATCTTCCGGACCTCAGAGGCGGCGCCGAACGTGCCGAGTTTGTGATCTCGATACGCACGCTTCGCGACCGGATCGAACTTTGCAGCCGCGACGGTGCGAACCCAGTCGACGGCCTTAGATGCATTCACCTTCATCTGGTGTTCCTGCTTCGGCGTCATCTTGCCGTGCTGCTGTTCGGACTGGCGCTTTTCCCGACGGCGCTGCTTCTTCGATTTTGTCTCAGGCTTGCCCCAGAGAACCTTCTTGTTTCTGCGCCACTTATCCGGCCGGCTGGCGTCGTCGTTGTCGATCCGATCAAGCGCCCTCCATGCTGCGGCATTGGTTTCGAACGGGCCTTCCACCAGCTTACCGGCGGCGTTGACGATTTCGAACTGGCCATCATCGTTTCGGGTGACGTTGAGGATCTGGGTCACAGCTTCACTCCCCGCTTGCGCGCGAACAGTTGCAGCTTGATCTTGATGATTTCGAACAGGATCATCACGCCACTCCCACAAGGCTGAGCTTTGGCTTCTTGACTTCGATGAGCTTGCTGCTGGCCTTGTCTGCCACCGCCTGATAACGCACTGCGTCCTTCTCTGCGTATCGCTTCAAGGCAAGACATTCCCGGGCAAGAAGAGCCAACGCGTCTTCGATCAGGTATCGAGGCGTGCCGTCGGGTTGACACGCTATGATCTCATCATAGGTCATGTGCCTGGACTTGCCGTCCGGGGTTGGCGTGCGAGGAGGGTACTCGAAAGCTTTTGCGAGCTTCTTGACCCGGGATTGATAAGCTTTTGTCCTGCGATTGTAGCTCATTTGGATAATCCTTGTTCGATTGACAGAGGGCGTTCATGCGCCAAATCTCGCCTTGAATTCTTCCGATACAGGCGGAGGCTCTGGCATGTCGGCCAACGTCGCCGGCTTGTCGTACTGGTGGATGAAGGCCGGCCATTCCCGCCGGCGACCGCAATCTTCGGGCAGATCCTCGTTCAACGGCTCGTTCAGGTCCCGCGGTACCCGATGCCAAAGGCAGAAGCGGATGAACGCGCGGTGCGATTCCGGCCAGAGAAGTTCCGGCTCCTTGCCTGCCGTCAGATGGTCAAGCGCTGCACCTGGCCTTGGGCCGAGCAGGAAACACTCCCGCATCAGACGATGGGAAAGCTTGGCTTCCTTCGTGCGTCCGTCCGTTCGGCCGCGGGCATTGTTCATACCCATGACAATCGTCCAGCCGAAGACACGCTGCTGCGTGAAGTCGAGAAGCCTGTGAGCTTCGTATTCCGTAAGGGTCTGGGGATGGCCGTTCATGCGGCTCCTCCTGGGGTTCCAGTCGATCCGCGATAGGCCTGACGGACCATTTCCGCGTGAACGGCTTGGTGAAAGGCAAGAAGCTCCGCATCGATGGCCGCTTCCGACAGGCCAATGCGGATCAAATGCTTCCGATTGCCGGCGACGATCTGCTTCCAGTACAGATCAGCATCTTCGCCATGTTTCTTGGAAAGAATGCTGGCGGTCTTTCGGACTTTGCCGACGCGGTTGTTCAGGGGAAAGGCGATGACCTTGCAAGGCGGTCGCCAAGAGAAGAGAGGAAGTTCTGAGCCACTCATTTGCCCGCACCCCCTATGGTATATCTATATGTGTCCGATGGGTGCGACTGTGGTTTAGTCAAATCAGGCGTTACAGTCCGATGGGTGCGACTGTGCCCTATGAAATCGGTCATTTTCGGCAGGGGGCTGTCCGATGGGTGCGACTGTGTGTCCGATGGGTGCGACTGTGGTTTTTTCGCAGCCTGCCATCTCATGAACTCTTTCGTCGGCAATTCGCCAGTCACGTCGCACTTGTACTCGGTCAAGCGCCATTCGGTGACTGCCCTGTTTTTCACATGGAAAGCGCTTGCCTTTGTTTTGACGATGAAGCCCTTCTCCACGAGGCCGTCGAGCGATCGGTTGGCTGTGTCACGGCCCATATTGATGTCGTCAGCCAGATCACGGCATCCGAGAGCAATCCGCCCGTTGTTCGTGCCGTCGTAACGCCACTTCACTTCGATATAGGATGCCCGTTCTGCGGGGTTGAGAGACTTCCACGCAGCGCTACGCTTCACGTAGGCCTCGATCATCACAAACTTCTGTTTGCCTTTACGCTTGGCTTTGTTGCTCATCCGAAAGCTCTCCGCACCATCTTCATGTTGCACGCTTCCTCGACGGCTTCACGAGCTTGAGGCATGGAAAGGCCAAACCGTGTCGCCAACTCCTGGGCGGGTTCTGGTGGCCATGCAGGGAGGTTGGAAAGCCAGATGGCGGCGGTGGTAGTCACGTTTTCACCTCGCTTGCCTTTCGGAGGATCAAGTCTTCAGCAGCCCGCTGCACATCGTTCCATGTGTTCATTCTCGGGCTGGTCTTATTCGCGCGCCAACGTGTCCACGTAGAACCGTTGATACCGGCTTCTTGGAAAAGCCGCTGGAGAGGAATACGGGCCGATCGTAAACGCCTCTCAATGTTTTGGATGTCGGTGTGAATTGTCATAGCCAGGCATTAGTAATGCATTAATGCACAAATGGCAAGCATTTATGCATCGTGCTTTTGTGCACATTCTGGTCTAAAGGTAAGCCATGGCTGACAATGATTTTTTTGATACCCGCGCGAAAACCTACGTGAAGTTTGTGCTTGATGAGATGAAGGTCTCGCCATCCAAGCTGGCGAAGATGGCTGGCCTCTCGCCAACAACGTTGACGAGAGCCCTCAACGACCCGACCCATAAATTCACCCTGTCGATGTCCACTATTGGCAAGATATACAAAGCATCAGGAATTAATTTTCACCCCTTCTTCGAAAGTGGTGACTTCGTAGAGTTGTCTATGGCGCCGTATGACCGTCAGGATTTCTATGACGAGGAAACGTGGGGTGAGGGGTCGAACATAGTTCGGGAAGAACCGCCAGTCGAAGGCTCGACTGCAGTCATTGGCGAGGCAATAGCGGGTACTTACACTTATCCAAGAATAGCTTCGGTTGGGGAGTTTGGTGCCTTATGGCTACGTGTTCCGCGCTCGACGCAGTCTAACAGCTTTGCGGTTCGCGCCGGCGACAACAACATGGCGCCGTATATCAAGCCTGGAGAATACGCCGTCTGCTTACGGGTCACCGAAGACAAATCCGTCCTCACCCACGGGTCGATGGTGGTGGTAGAGAGATGGACAGCCTCCCCAAGGCTGATGGAATTGACGTTGAGGCGCCTCGTGATGCCCGAGAACGCAAGGCCGTATTTGAAATACGAAAATACGATCGATCCCAAAGAAGACCTTGTCGAGATCAGTGAAGACCTTTCCAATACCGATGATCTGAAAATAATCGGGGTAGTCCTGTACGCGGTTCGCTATGTCGATAATACCGTAATGCGCGAAGAGGATTACGAGCGGCGGGTGGAGCGCTACAGAAGAAGCCTTCTGCGAAAATAATGCATTTATGCATCACCAGCGATTGACGAGAAAATATTAATAGTGCATTAATGCATCCATCCTAACCGATGGAGCGAACATGCATACCGTAGAAATCCATGGGAATGCACTTCCGGTAACCGCCTTCAACGGCGTGCGCGTGCTGACGACCGAACGCCTGGCAAAGGTGTTCGGCGCACCCGAGACCGCGATATCTCAAAACTACCTGAACAACGGTGAGCGCTTCGAACTTGGAAAACATTTCTTCAAGGTCGAGGGCGACGAACTGCGCGCGCTGAAGAACAGACTAGATTTCATCGGGTCTGTTGGTAAGAACGCCCGTAGCCTTATGCTCTGGACCGACCGCGGCGCATCCCGTCACGCCAAGATTCTTGATACAGATATGGCATGGGACGTTTACGGCGAGCTGGAGGAAGCCTATTTCGCCAACCGCGCCGATCGTCGCCCGATGACGATGGCAGAGATGGCCCTGCAGAACGCGCAGGCGCTTGTCGACATGGAACGCCGTCAGGCTGAACATGACGCCAAGCTTGATGCTGTCGTTTCCGACATTGCCGAGATCAAGCAGGCACACACGGTTCTTGAGCGCATGCCGACCGACTGCGAAGGCATCGAGCGCATCCGGAAGCGGATGAACAAGGAATACAGCCTGTCCGTCCCCGTGGTCGACAAGATCATGCGCGATAGCCCGTTCGCGCCGACAGTTCGCGTGCTTGTCCGCAATCAACACGCCGAAGGCGCGCACAACTCCGGCTTCGCTGTCAAAGAAGTCTCGGCAATCTTCAAGCGCTTCGTGAGCGAGTGCCGGCATTCGGCTGGCGCGCTCCATACTCACCCCTACATCGACGGCCGGTTCAAGCTGATCCTGCCTAAACGCGAATGATGCCCTGCTGAATTTTCAGCAACCCCAATTCACCTGACAATTTGGAGACACCATCATGCCGAACACGATTCCGGCCGCTGGCGAAGCCATGCCCGAAGTTACCCTTGAAGCCATGATCGAACGCTACCTTGCCGCAAAAGCGAGAATGAATGCGGGGAAGGCTCCCGCAAGCTCGTCTTCCGAAGCCGAATTCCATGCTTCACTCGAAGCGTTGCAGGAAACCGATGCCAAGCCGTCAACTCTGGAAGGCGCCATGATGGCGCTGCGTCTGGCCGAGAAGGAGGTGAACGACTTCGACAGCCCCGAAATGGTGCCCAATCTGCTGGCCGGTGCAATTGCCGTTCTCGAGGCACGCCAAAAAGAACTCCCCGTTGATAGCGTCGAGCGCCTGGCTTTCGAGCTTTCCGAAACCTTGTCACAGTGGGTCAATGGCCAGTTCATGGCAATGGTCTACCCGGCGGGCGATGTTCGCGGTTATTGGTTCCGTAGCATCCGCTTTGATCGCAGCAAGGAGCCTGACCCGATTATAGCCGCTCTTCAAGCATACGCCGATGGCAACAAAGCCTTTGAGGCCATCCCCAGCGCAGACCACCACAAGCATGGCGGCGAAGAAGCCGTTATCGCGAAAACGTATGGACCACCGATGAAGGTGGTCGAGGCGTGGGACAAGCCGTGCACGACAAGAGAAGGGGCAATTGCCGCCCTTCGTCACGCCCTCGAAGAATGCGATGCGTTCTCCTGTTCCGACAGCCTCACCGCCATGACACGCGCTGCTCTCCTTTATCTGGAAGGAACACCAGAATGAAAACGACCCGGCGCATCTTTCTCGGCGGCGTAGCTGCTGCCGCGCTCCCTGTATCTGCCGGCGCCTATGAGGCTGTGGCATTGGCCCAAGTAGAACCATCTGCTTTGGCGGCACTGATCGCCGCCTACAACGAAGTCACGGCCGAAGCCGATCGCGTTGACGGCCTGTCTGAGGCTCTTTGGGAAAGCATCGAGCGGCCGCCGGTGGCGATGCTGGAAAGCGCAGAACTGACGCACAGTTACCGTTGGCACATGATGAAGCAAAAGTTTGTGATGTCGCGCGATGCTGTAAATCATCTCTTCGACTGCGAGGCGAAGGTTTTCAAGATGAACGCCGAGTTCTGCGGAGACGCGCAGAAGTTCGCGCCTCATTTTGCCAGGATCGAAGCTGATCGTGAGCGTTATCTCGCGATGTTCGACGCCCGCGAAGCGCGCTATCAGGCATGGGCCACATCAAGCGGATTCCATGATCTCGGCAGAGAGCAAGATCGGCTTGCCGATCTGGAAAACGATCTGAACGAAGCCATCATCGCGCACCCCATCAAGACGCTGGAAGACGCGCGCATGAAAGCCGCGCACATCAAGAAGGTCTATGGCTCATCCATGAACGGCCAGGATCAGGCCGTTTTCCTCACCACCCTCATCAACGCGGGAGAAGAAGCATGACCGACGCGATCAATGGTATCCCGGCCCAGTTTCTCCGTCCCGAACGGGACTGGCTCGACCAACTGGACATGACAGCTTTCGAAAACCGTCAGTTCAACGCCGTGTACGACGCCCTGTCGTTCGCGATAACCGGCATTTCCGCCATCTTGAGCCAGCCGCGCTGCAAGACCGCTAGCAACCGCGCAAATCCTGCAGGCGAATATCTGGCAGAGATGCTGGAGTTCATGCATTCCGAGCGGACACGTCTGATCGAGACGCTGAACCAACGGAAGCCCAAAGAGGACCATGATGCACATAACCGCATGTGTCTGCTGGTTCAGTACGAAGCCGAATGCGAGGACATGAAGGCAAGCGAACTGGCGGCCTACGTCAAATCATTCGACAAAGCTAAGGAACCAGACCCCGTCAAACCCGTGGCTGAGTATCTCAATGATCTGGTGGCCCAGGCGGTTTCAGAAGTCCAGCTGAAGGCCGACATCGAAGAGCTTCACGAAAAGGCGAAAGCTTTGAGCGCTTCTTTCCGGCCTGTGGATAAGTCGAATAACGGGGAGAACGACGGATGATCCGACCTTTTACCCCCGAGACACTAGCCGAGCGTTGGGAATGCTCGGCACGTCATATCCGCAAGCTATGTGCGAGCGGGGCGCTACCGTCTTTCCGTCTTGGCGGAAAGCTCCTCAGGATCAGACTGGAAGACGTGGAGGCATACGAATGCCAGAATGGAGACTTACCCGGCTCAACGGGGAATTCTGCGTTACATGGGACGAAGCCGGAGGAATCCGCCGACGTTATCGACTTGGCACAACAGACCAGAAAGAGGCGTCCCGCCGCGCCGCGTCTCGATACGCGGAACTGATACGGCCAAAGGGAACGACGATTACCGATCTCTGGAAGGCGTATTGCATCGAGAAGGAGGGCAGGGCGGTCGTCAACACTATGGGGTTCACATGGAAGGCGCTGGAAGGCCGCTTCGGGCCAATGGAAGGCACGGCTGTTACTGTGCTGGATTGCCGTGCGCATACCGATGAGCGCCGGAAGGCCGGAATTCAGGACGGCACCATCTACACAGAACTGGGCCATCTGAGAACGGTATTGGTCTGGTCGATGAAGAACGGCTTGATCGACCGGGCGCCGCACGTCGAGCGGCCACCGAAGCCAGATCCGAAGGAGGGATATCTGACGCGGGTGGAAGTCATGCGGCTGATGGAGAAGGCCAAGGTGCCGCATATCAAGCTTGCGGTCCTGCTGATGATCGGTACGGGAGCCCGAAACGCTGCAGCCTTGGAATTGACGTGGGATCGCGTTGATTTTCAGCGGCGGCTTATCCAGCTACGGAATCCGTTCGATCAGTCCCGACGGAAGGGCAGGGCAACTGTGCCGATGAACGACACACTGATGCAAGCGCTGAAGGAGGCAAAGGACGCCGCCTTGTCACCGTTTGTCATCGAGTGGGCTGGCGTGCCAGTGAAGTCGATCAAGAAGGGGCTGAAGGCTGCGGCCAAGGCTGCATATCTGGACGACGTGTCGCCGCACATGCTTCGGCACTCAGCCGCGGTGTGGCTCGCAGAGGATGGACACAGCATGACGAGGATTGCCCAATTCCTTGGACACTCCAACAGCCGTATCACGGAGAAGGTATATGCCCGGTACTCGCCGGAACATCTGCGTGACCTGGCAGATACCTTGGACATGAAAAACAATGACCCGGAACCAAGGTATCGAACCTCTGACCCGGTAATGAAAGCAGTTTGATAACGATATCAACGGCCTGATTTACGAAGTGCTCCTCAGGTTCAGCGAACCTGAAAATCGGAACACAGACGGAACGTAAGACCGGAAACGGCAGTTTACGAAGCGGATATGTCCCAGAAATGCAGGACTTTCCGCTGGAGGCCGAAAGTTGACATCGTAGGGGTCACAGGTTCAATCCCTGTCACGCCCACCATCCGAATTC
>RCUT01000140.1_pt1 | contig 40186 bp, 44 predicted proteins | sample 2166171 | NCBI WGS metagenome assembly RCUT01 (sample SAMN09932757, study PRJNA488358) | compost metagenome | isolation source: compost soil in 4-hydroxybenzoic | place: Germany: Experimental Botanical Garden | reverse complement strand
AAGATGCACCGGCTAGCAACGGATACTTCCAACGCTAAGCGGAAACTTCAGCGAGCTTCCCGTGATCTCAGGGAACTTGCGCTGGATTCTACCATGGGGCAAGGTAACTATTCTCAGATACTTAAGGAGATTAATCAGATACATGATAAGCTGCTGCTTCAAATCAATCTGGACTATAAGAAGCGGAAGCCAATAGCTAAGGCTTTAGATGCTGGACCCGTGGAACTCTGCAAGTTGCAAAGTAAGGAGGCGGAGCCAGTACTGCACCAGGCGGAGCCAAAGCAGGATTATATATTTGGGAATTGCGATAGTTACTATCCTTCCTAAACTTCCAGAAAAAACGCCCCTTGATCGGGGCGCCCCCTCATGCGACAATACGTCCACGCCGGGCGCTCCGGCTGGATCAAAAATCAATCGTCAATCATTCGGGAATCACTCTAATGTCTACTATCGTCGCCCTCGCTGTTAACGCTGATGTTAAATTCAACTTCCGCGCTAACAAAGAAACCAAGGTACAACGCGCTGCTGTTGAACTGAAGGTTCCGGAAATTACCGTTGCTGCTATCGCTGAATACCTGTCCAGCGAAGATCAGAAAGTAGTTGCCCTGGTAACTGAAACTCTGCAAGGTGTCCTGAACTCTCACATTCGTTCCTACGTGGATAACGATGTAGACTTCAATCAGGACTCTCTGAATACTCTGATCGAAGCTGGCAAGATTTCGCTGGAAGCCATTGCTAACCTGCCGCGTAGCGAACGTAACACTGTTACTAACGCTGACCTGGAAGAGTTCAGCAAAGTTTACTTCCGTCTCAGCCAGCAACTGCTTGGCAAGACTGAAGGTCAGGCAACTGCTGCTGTTGTGGTATTCAACTCTCGCATCAAGAAGATTGCTGGTAACCCGGCAGCTCTGGGCAAGGTTGAAGCTGACCTGTTCAAGTTCTTCGAGCTGGCAGATCAGGAAGTTGTGGCTGAACATCAGCGTGCCCTGGAATACCTGGTCGGCAAGATTGCCGAGTACAAAGCTGAGGATATCACTGAAGATTCCCTGTAATCTTTAGGTTCCTGAGTTGAGTTAGTGGAGTGGCATCTCCACATTGATAACTGCCCTGACTAACCCGCCTTGGAGAAATCCTTGTGCGGGTTAAGTCAGTAGGAGAGGATGGGTACGGATTCCGCTAGTTTTTCACTAGCCTAAACTCTCCTATATGAACGGTTGTGGGTTATCCAAGGTGCGAATACGCTAACAAAACCCTCACTTATTTTGGCAAGTAGCTCAGCGGTAGAGCAGTCGGCTGTTAACCGACCGGTCATAGGTTCGATCCCTATCTTGCCAGCCAGCCAGACTCGGTCCTAGGTAGAAAAGGCAGGGCAAGCAGCCCATGCGCTCCGAGTGAAGAAATACCCTAGGAACTTTCAAAGGTACAGGCGCATCAGCCTTATCTCTAATTGCCCCGGCAGAGTCCAGCTCATACTGGATACTCCCTGGGGCTTTTTTATGTCCAGCGAAAAGTGAACTAAAGGAAGTAAGCTATGTCTAATATCGGCGCAACCTCTGAAGTAATCGACGACATCATCACCAAGCGTACCCCGCAGATTGGGGAGAAGGTAGTAATTCTCCATGAAGTTAAGCGCAGTAAAGAAGGCACCGTGCTCGGACTTCAGCGCACCGGGAATCCCAAGGTAGAAGAAGTTACTGCAGTATATCTGGATGGGAATGTCCGGGTAGGTAATGACTTCTGGGAAGTGGAAAGGAACAAGCGCCAGGGTGAAAGCAATATTCTCTGGGCTACTGTTAACAATCATCAGTTCGAGGACCGGAAAAATGAGCATTAAGATTAAGCAGAAGCCGAGCACGGTAGAGAAAGTCTGGCAGACTGAAGCTGGATTTAAAGCAGCGGTAGTTCTGGTACGTGGCCAACATCGTTGTGGTTATGTTGCAGTAGGTCCGGAACATCCGTTGCATGGGCTGAGTTATTCGGAATCTACGCCATATCTAGCAGATGTAAGCGATGAAGAAGGGCTAGGTAAGCGCAGTCCTATTATCATGTTCGCCGTATCTGGGCGAGATTCCATGCGCAGTATGGATATTGCATTCGATGTACATGGGGGAGTTACTTTCGCGGATACTTGGGCAAGGCCAGACGATGGCAAGGAACGAGAAACTGATCAACTAGATACTGGCGATTGGTGGATTGGTTTCGACTGTGCTCATAGTGGGGATGGTAGTTACCCACCAGAAGATGAAGATGGGAATATCCTTGGATATCCTTATCATTTTTCTGATGGCCCGGTAAGGGAGCTAGATTACGTAGTTGCCGAGTGTGAATCTCTGGCAATGCAAATTAAAACTAAGTGCCTGAGTGAGCGAAAGCTTATTGGCAATGAAGGGGAAGGGGAGTAACCATGTCCATCACAAACTATCCAGTATATCCTGGGCATGTTGCAATCTCCGGCACCTATAACTTCACCATTCAAGAAGTTGCCAAGCTCATGGCGATGCAGGATACTTTAAACTCCTACATTCATCCTGAGTGGAAGAGCCAGAACTTTAACTGGAACCTGGCAATTCAAGACGAGATCATGGAAATTCATGGCCATCTGGGTTGGAAGTGGTGGAAGGAAGGCTATCTTAAGGGAATTACTGAAGATAATATCCAGCAGATTAAACTGGAAGTAATTGATATTCTGCACTTTGTAATGAGTACCACATTAGAATATGCGATAAACGTTACCCATGCTACACGCTGGCTTAACAGTTCAATGTATGCAGAAGGCATTGGAAGCTTCCTACATTCATTATACAGCGATGCCACTATAGGTGGCGCATACTGGCTAGAAGCTTGGGCAGATCTTGCTCGTTGTGTCGGCCTTACTGAGCAGGAAGTAATGGAAACTTATACGCAGAAGTATGTGCTGAATAAGTTCCGGCAGGATCATGGGTATAAAGACGGGAGTTATGTTAAGGAGTGGGACCTTGGGCATGTTCCTGGACTCACTGTTAACAGGCTTCAGAAGGTGGAAGATAACGAAGTCTTGGCGCACATAGTTCGCACTTGGCCAGACTTCAATGCAGGTACTCTAGATGAACAATCGCTTTACACGGTGCTAGAGTCAAGCTATAATGGCCGCCTGAATCAATAACCCTGTAGGTATCTAACAATGGCAGAGTCACCGATGGAAAGACTTAAGCGGTTAGCTGCAGAAAAGAAAGCAGCAGCCGCTACGGCAGTGGAAACTTCGGTGGCCACGCCAGTTAGTCAGCCGCAAACTATTGCAAGTATGATAAGCGGAGAGGTAAAAGATGGAAATGCTGCAGATGAATCTGTTTCTAGCTCTGGACCTGATGGTAGCTCTGATGTGCTGGAGGGGGCTGTTGGAAGTGGATCAAATGGCGCTGCATTGGGCACCGTACTGGACTCCACTAAAGGTGGGAATGTGTCGAGTGGTAAAAGTAGCTCTAATGTTCCTGATGTGCTGGATGGTAGCGGATGCAATCCAGATAATCTCCCGGCTGAACTAAAGTCTCCGACTCCAAGCAACCATCCGTTAGCCATGCAATTCGCTGAGCTGGAATCTCTCCTGACTGTAGATGATTCTCAGTTCAAAGTCTTGCTTCGTGATATTCACCGGCACCTTGGCATGGAGCCTGATCTAGTTACCATGATGACGGAAGATGAAGTGGCACTGGTAGTTAAAGGCATGGTGCATCTAGCTAATGCGGAAATCATTGAGCCCGGGAAAGCTAAGCAAGCGAAAGCAAGTGTGGCCGCAGCCAAGAAGAAAGTAATTACTGAGGATGATCTCTAAAGGCGGGGGCGGAACTGCGACTGCACCTTGATAGGCGGGGCCCGAGCTGGCCTCGCTTCTTTATTAGAGACTATAGAGAAACTTAGATATGTCCCCTGACTTTAATTTCCTAGAAGATACTCGTGATCTATCTGGACCTAAGCAACCATTCGATTGGATTCCAGAGGATACTCAGAATCCTGAGCCAATTGAAGCAGTGTTTGCTAGCGAAACTTCTAAGGATCAAGTCAGGAATCTAATGTTCTCTATGATCTTTTATCAGCTTCATCGTCGGCAAATGTATATTAATTACATGGCCGGAGGTAAGAGGCTGTTTGATCTTTCCGTCTGGGATGAACTCAGGAAGGAATGTAAGTTATACATGCCGCACCATAAGCAGTATCTGGATTCGCGAGGAATCACTGGACCTAATCCAGACTGGTGCCCACTGTATGAGTTGCAAAGGTTATCCATGTATACTGGAATCCATTGGACCTGGCTTCATTGGGCATGGGTTAAATGCGAGCAACTGATCTGGAAGGGTGGCCAGCAATGGCAGATAGCCAGACTTGAGAGGAAATCTTTTCTATGAAAATGTTAGACGATTTGGATTCCTTCTCAGGTTTCCTAGATGAGCCAGCACCTACTGCGCTGATGATTCCAGTTGTGAATCTCCCGGAGGGCGCGACTGATCCCAGACTTTCCAGGTTCTCTTATTCAGGTCTTCTTGATCTCCATGCGTGCCCGAGACTTTACCAGCTTCTTAAGATGCAAGCACCTAAGCCTGAAGGCGAAGACATTGCCCGCACTGTTACCTTTGCTTATGGCCATGCTGTGGGTGAGGGAATCCAGCAGTATCTCATTGCCAGAACTGACCCTTCAATTGCTGACCCAGTATCTCACACACTGTGGAAAGTTTTCCTGGCTTGGGATGCTGATCTGCTAGCGGAGAATGATAAGCAGAAGAAATCTTTCCTGCGCGCGGTAGCTGCAATCTTGGAATTCATACATCTGTCTGAGCAAGGATTCCTTGCGGAAGATTATGAAGTAGCTTATTTCGAAGGCAAGCCAGCAGCGGAACTTTCTTTCCGAATTGATCTTGGGGATGGATTCTATTACCGTGGTTATGTGGACCTTGTATTAATACATAAACCAACGGGGCAGTATCTGATCCTTGAACTTAAAACTTCAAGTGCGAATTATGTTAATCACTATATGTACAAGAACAGCGCGCAGGCGATTGGATACTCAGTTGTTCTCGATGCGATTGCGCCCGGTATCTCAAGTTACGGAGTCCAGTACCTGGTGTGGATGTCCAAGCTACAAAGGTTCGAGGCATTTGATTTCCCTAAAACTTTCCGCCAACGTGTCCAGTGGATTCAAGATCTTATCTGGGATAAGAAGCAAGTAATGGACATGGTAAGTTTCTATGGGGGCAAAGGTATCTGGCCGATGCGGGGAGAATCCTGCACAAGGTTCGGAAGTGTCTGTGATTACATGGACCTTTGTGGGCAAAGCACTGAGAGACTTGTGTCCCCATTGCTAGAGACTCAGTTAGTAGAGACTGCTGAATACCAATTTAACTTCACGTTAGAGGAATTGCTAGCATGAGTATTATCACTGACTTACAAGAGGAAATTGCTGAGAAGGGTAGGGAGATTGCGCGGCTGCACGCAGAAATCGAAGAGTGGTCAGGTACTGCGGTACAGAACGGGATAGAGGTTGACAACCTCCGCGCCCAGCTAGCCGCGCAGCAGGGCGTTGTGATGCCGGAGCGCAAGGAATACCCCAGCAGAGCAACCTATCCCGATGCGCGAGAATTCGACGCTGCATGTCTGGAGGTTCATGTCTGGAATACCTGCCTGGATAAGGTCGCCCGCCTGAACGCCGACCGTTCCGCGCAAGGAGAGAAACCGTGAAACCATCACAGCGCCAAGCATGGATAGAAAACTATCTGCGAGAAACGAGCCAATTCAGTCAGGCGAGCGTGGATATTCTCGACAAAGATTTCGTTATGGAATATATCTCAGCGACTGGTGCGAGATGGGCGCCTGGATTGAGCGGGGCACCGTTCTGCAAGGTACTCGACAATGACTTGAGAGAGATGACGAAAGCAGGAGTTTTGAATCGCCATCGTTCTGGATTGGGAGATATGGCGGGGATGGGCTTTCCGAGGTGGGTTTTTGTGTACAGCCTAGCTGACGCGTAAGGAGATAGAAGCCATGACTAACCAGAATCAAGTAACTCCCAATTGCATGGTAATTATGGACCTTGCAACTGAGATGGAAACTTCCAAGCAAGATGATGTAGCCAAGGGGATTCTAATTGGTGGCTTACTAGGCCTAGGTCTAACTGCAATGGACCGTGCTGCGCTAGGTGCAATGCTAGCCAGCATCCATCTCAAGCAAGAGAAGGAACTTAAGGAAGTTAATGCTTCAGTTCAGGGCGTAATTAACTTCTCTCCAGATGAACAGCGAGGAGTCTTTAGCATTCTTCGCCAGGCACAAATCGTAGATGAAAATGGGAATCTTATCTAATGGCTAAGCTAAGCGCTCTCAGCGAAAGTCCAATCAAGCATGTGATGATTTATGGTCCGCCGAAAGCAGGTAAGTCTCGCAAGGTAGGTGAGTTAGCAAAGTTCAAGAAACTTATCTGGTTCGACCTGGAGCGGGGATTCTCAGTTCTATTCCAGCTTCCTAAGGAACTGCAAGATAACATTGAGCTGATCCATATTCCAGATACTCGTGGTGTTCCTATGGCCATTGAGACTATGCTCAAGGTTATCAAGGGAACCAAGACAACTATCTGTGAAGCGCACGGTAAGGTGACTTGTGTAGTTTGCACTAAAGATCCTGAGGCGGTTCAGGTAACAGTGGAATTGAACGCTCTTGACAGTGATACGTGTGTGGTAGTAGACTCGGTCACTCAGCTAACCAACAGCGCAATTGCGAATATTACCAAACTTAAGCCAGTAGATTATAAGCTGGAGTATGATGACTGGGCACATCTTGGCAAGTTGATGGATACATTCTTCAGTTATGTCCAAGCTGCGCCATTCAATGTGGTCTGCATTAGTCACGAGAACGCGGTCAAGATGACTGATAATACGGAGAAGTTGGTGCCAGTTGGTGGCACTACTAACTTCAGCCGTAACGTGGCAAAGTATTTCGATGAAGTTATTTACTCTCGGGTAAGTAATAAGAAGCACACATTCGCAAGTAGCACGACATTCAGTCCGGGAATTCTTACTGGTAGTCGTGCGAATGTGGACCTGGAAAAAGATCCGGAAGCAAACCTGATTGTATTGTGGGGCGGAAAGTAACTCTAGCCACACTGCAATACCAGTGGGTATCTGGTCACTACCCAAAACTAAACTATCTTATATTGAAAAGAGAGAAATACCATGGATATGCTGAACCTTCTTGACGCTACTCTGGACGATCTGGCTGACCTGCAAAAGTTTGAGCCGTTCCCTGCTGGTTCCTACAAGTTCCAAGTTAACTGGGAATTCCCGGATGATGATGAGCTGGTAATCGTAACCTTGAAGCTGAAACTGCTGGAGTGCCTGGAAGTTCCTGGTGTAGAGGAAGATAAGCTGCCTGCCGTTGGTAAGGAATGCACCTTCTGGATGCGCCTGCAGAAGAAAGATGGTACTCTGATTACTTGGGATGATGGTACTCCCAATACCCAGGATCAGGGCCGACTGAAGGAAATCCTGACTGTCATGGCTCCGGTATTCAACCCGGATGGCACCATGAGCAACCGCGATATGATCAATGATACCATTGGTGCGGAAGTTCTGGCGACCCTGAAAGTCAAGGCTAGCAAGAAAGATAAGGACGTTAAGTTCAATGAAATCAAGCAACTGGCACTGGCTGAATAAGTAGAGCCGGCGGAGTAAAACATAGGGACAAGGAAGTCCTCCTTTATTTCTAGCGATTCACCCCGGCAGGCTTAATACCCTCCCGGGGTTTTATTCTATCTGAGGCATTGAAATCATGGCAGGCGTAGAATCTACTAGCATTGCGATAACAAGGGAAGCGCCAGCAGTTAGTAAGACTAACGTACTGGTATGGATTGCACAGGAAGATCGTGCATATCTTTCTCGCCTGACTCCTATGTTTGCAGGGTGCAATACTCGCGCATATGATAAGGCACCGGATGCAGAGTTGCCGGTACTTGTGGCGCAATGCAAGCAAGCTGGATTTACAAGTATTGTAACTACCAGACTTGATGTCCTGCTGAAACTTCTTCCTCCCGGTCGCGTTAAGAAAGCGACTCTCGCCAATTACACTGGCTCTTTCATTCCATATGATGGAGTTAAGTTTCTGATATTGCCACCCCTGAAGCAACTGGTCACAGTGGAATATGCTGAATGGCTATTCAAGCAACTGTGCCGGAAGGTCACCGCACCTCAAGAGTTCCGAGTCCCGACAGATTTCGATTGGTGGGTAGCTTCGACTGAGCGGGAGCTTGAGGGTGCATACCAGATTCTCAGTCGTTGTGATTTGATCTCGGTAGACTGTGAGACTGTCAAGGAACCTCGCCCTTCAATCAAGCTAGTCCAGTATACTGGATTCCATTTCGCCAGTAATAAATCCTGGACGTTTGTAATCCCTATGGAATCTATGGCAGCTGTATATGCCATGCGTAGGATTAATGCGCTCGAGATTTGGAAAGTTCTCCAGAACGGGAAGTATGACTGCGCTTATTTCTTCGCGTATTCAGCGCCAATGCATTCGTATCTTTATGACCTGAAGAATGCAATGCACGCGCAGTTGTCGGAATTGCCTAAGGACTTGGCATTCTCTTCGGCACTGTGGATTCTGGACATCATGTACTGGAAAGATCTCAGTGAGTCAGGAGATAAGCAGGATCAATATCGCTATGGTGCGCTGGATACCTGGGCAACTGGGGAAGCATTCATAGGTTGGCTGGCACAGGCACCTGACTGGGCAAAACGGAATTATGTAACTGAGTTTAGCCTGGTCCCCAGCCTACATATGTGTGAGATGCGGGGACTTAAGCGGGATATGGCTGCACTGTATAAGGCAGCAGATTATGAAGAAGGGAAGGTGAGGGAAGTTCTCAGTTTCCTTCAAGCTACCATCCATCCCAAGTTTAATCCTCGTAGCCCGCTTCAGTGTGCGAAACTTATCTGCCTGCTGACAGGCAAGAAGTATATTGCACCGACCAAGAAAGTTAAAGACATGACTTGGGAGGAGAAGCGTGCAAGGCAAATGGCGGATAAGAAAGAGATGGAAAAAGCTTCCTTTGCGCACCCATTGAATGAGAGAATTCTGGGGGGTGTGATTGAGTATCGGAAGCGGACTAAGTCTATCTCGAACTATCTGACTACTGGAGAGGAAGCTAAAGAATTCGGGCCAGCAGGCAAGGAAAGAATTCTATTCTCCATTAACCCAGATGCCACAGATACTGGGCGACATGCATCTAAGGCACATCACTTCTGGTGTGGCTTCAATATTCAGAACGTGAAAGGTGGAAACGGGGACGGTGAGTTAGAGTTAGCCTCAGTTAAGGAAACCATTGTAGCAGATGATGGATTCTATTTGGCAGAGGCAGACTATGAGCAGGCGGAAGATCGGGGAGTTGCGTATAAATCCGGCGATCCTACCTTGCTTGATATCTTCGCCACAGGCAAAGACTCCCATTCGTTTAAGGCCGCCATGTTCTTCGGCATTCCTTATAATGAAATATATGATGAAGCTACTGGCAAGAAACTGAATAAACCGATTCGTGAATTAGGTAAGCGTATTAACCATGGCGCAAACTATAACATGGGTGCTTATGTTCTGCTTGAAACTATGGGACCGAAATCTGTGCGGGAAGCTCAGGGTTTGCTTAAGCTCCCCAGGGCATGGTCTCTAATTCAGGTCTGTGAGTATCTGCTGCTTCAGTATGAGAAAGCATTCCCGGTAGTGAAGAAGGATTATTACAAATCAATCATCCTTCAGATCAAGCAAACTCGCATGCTTATTTCAGATACTGGCTGGGTCCGCTACTGCTTTGGTAATCCCGAGGCAAGTAAGCCCGCACTGAATAAGTATGTGGCGCACGTTACGCAGAACCTCAACGCAATGATCTTGAATAAAGCCTGGCTGAAGATATTCCGGAAGCTAGGTTTCAATCCTCATTTTAAACTCCATGCTCAAATCCATGACTCTATTCTGTTCCAGTATCGAATCGGCCACGATTACTTACTGACGGAGGTCAAGGAACTAATGACTTTCCCTGTGCCAGTTAAGGATTGCAAGGGAGTCCAAAGAGAATTAATAGTCCCGGTAGATGTGAAACGACTGGGCCGTACTTGGGCAGGTACAAATGAATGAGCATCTTAATGTCGCAAAACTCCGACTACCAGATGAATGTGATCCCCTCATCAACCCTGACGGAAGTCAGGACTTCTTTGATAGCTACCTTACGTATACTAGCGGAACAGAAGTACCCGCGCACGCAAATCGTTGGTCAGCAATTGGAATGCTTGGAGCATGGCTGGGACGAGATGTATACGTTAAATTCGGGAGTGCTAAACTCTATGCAAATCAGTACATTATGCTTCTCGGAGAAGCAGGAAGTAAAAAGTCCACAGCAATCAAAGGAGCTAAGCGGCTTCTTAAGTCGGCTGGTTACAATAACTTTTCCGCAGAGAAAATCTCCAAGGAGAAGTTTCTAACTGAGCTAGCAAAGCAGCAGCGAGCCATCGCCACATCTGGACTTAACAATTTCCTGGATGAGCAACTGTTCGGGGAAATCTCCGAATGCGATTATCGGGAAACCTGGATTTGTGCAGATGAATTCAATGACTTCTTTGCGAATAACATATTTGAATTCGTCAGTACCTTAGGCGTTCTCTGGGATTATGAGGGAAAGTATGAGAACCAAGTTAAGCACGGTGAATCTGTTGTTATTCCGAACCCGACGGTATCGATTCTCTCCGGTAACACGCCAACGACCTTTGCTACAACTTTCCCGATCGAAGCTGTTGGGCAGGGGTTTTTCAGCAGGGTACTTGCGGTCCACATCAGGCCTTCCGGTAGAAAGATTACTAGGCCGAAAGAACCTAGCGAAGAAGAGACGGGGAAGCTGGTTGATCGCCTCATGGAGATTAAAAACTACCATGCTGGCGAAATTGAAATTACCGAAGAATCCTGGACCCTCATTGATCGTATCTACAAGAACTGGAAATCCGTACAGGATAGCAGGTTTGAAGCTTATGGTAACAGGAGGCTTACGCACCTTCTTAAATTATGCCTCATCCACGCGGCCAGTCGTTGTAGTCAGACGATCGATCCAATAGATATTCGCCGTGCTAACACAGTCCTGGATTATACCGAGCATCATATGCCTGATGCATTCGGTGAATTTGGTACAGCTAGAAACTCTGGCATGACTCACAAGATTATCAAGGAACTAGAGATGTCTGATAAGCTCATGGGATTGCATGATCTCTGGGCTAAGATGCAACTAGACTTTGATAAGCTGGAGACATTCCAGAATCATGTGATGGGTATGGTGCAAGCAGAGAAACTTCAGATGGCAGGAGATAAGTTGCTGCCTAAGAAGCGGGTTCTGGAAACTCCAGTGAATGAGTTTCTAGATTATAGATATATGAGCGATGAAGAGCGAGGGGAATAGATATGGAACCAAAGGTAGCAGCAACCGTGGAAGAAACTCTGGCGCAGCGAGGTAAGCGTTATGGAGATTTTACAGACCATGCTAGGATTTGTCAGAACCTGAAGCGAAATATGTTTTATGAGGAAGGCTGGGCTGCACTAGATGATGTAAAGAAACAGGCACTAGAAGTAATCGCAGATAAGATTGCACGAATTCTTTCCGGTGATCCTAACTACGATGACAACTGGCGAGATATTCAAGGTTATGCGAAGCTGGTAGAAGATAGGCTCCCTAAGGCAAGTGAGGAATTCTGAAATGGCTGAACGTCAATACAAACCTAAAGCACATATCATTCTGGACACTGAGACTCTGTCCACTTCCAGGCGAGCAGGCGTAGTTGAGCTTGCAGCTCTTGGTCAATTCGGCGCTACTGGGATGCCTAAATCATTCTATGTGGCCATCAAGCCTACGCAATATGACGAACTTAAACAGTTCGATGTCAATATGGATACCATTACTTGGCACAATGAGCAGAATCCTGGGCACCTAGCAAAACTAGATGCGGAGGGAGTCTCGCTTCAGGAAGCCATGAATCAGTTCCTAGCATGGATTGGGCAATTCACCGAGCCTTATGAACTTCACATGTGGAGCCAGGGCAAGGACTTTGACTTCCCAATTCTGGAGTGGGCACTGCAGCAATGTGGTTATGAGCCTCCATGGAAGTTCCGGAACGTGCATTGCATTCGTGATCTCCTATTCCTGAATCCTCGTAGCCGAATTGGCGGCGCAAAGAAAGCTGCACATACTGCGATGGCAGATACGGAATGGGCACATGCGCAGTGGAGAAAGATCATTGCAGATAGTAGCTGGTATGGTCGGTTGTTTAATTGAGGTAGGGACTTATGACTCTCAGAATCCAAATGATCTCAGATGATGTGCACGCTCTCCAGCGGGAACTGCGCAATCATGCTGAGCTAGGCGCAACTGTACTCGCTAATGCTAATACCTTTGAAGACTGCATTGCCATGATTGCAGATCATTGTGATGTGGTTCTTCATGGGGAGTATAGCGAGGAAGACGTCAATAAGCTGTGCAGGTTGCTAGTAGGCAAGCTGCAAGATAAGCGTTGTGTTATTATTAACTCCGTAGCAGATCCAAGGATGAATATCTAAATGACTCCAACTCTCCATCATCAGACTCAGCCGGATCAATATTCTTGCGTATGCACCTCAGTAGCAATGCTTCTTGGGAAGCCGGCCTCCGAGGTAATTAATACTTGGCACATTAAGTATCGGGAGCAAGGCGCATCTCTTGGCCAAATTCTTGATTCTTACAATGTGCATTATACTTGCTTTAAGTCCACTGATCGGCCATCGCTTGGTGACTTCCCATCCGGCTACATTCTCCTCACAGTTCCCAGCCTGAACACCGTAGGCGGAATTCACCAGATTATAGCCGAGTGGAATGCTGAAGAAGGCCTATGGATTATCTATGATCCGCAAGCAGGAAATGAAGGTAAGAAATACTATGCTGGGATCAGCGAACAAGAAGGCCTAGCGTATCCCATGAACTCGTATGTTTGGGATGCTTACATAAGCTACGATGCAATGCGCAAATGGTATGATGAGCAAGGATCGCCAGCTGGTGCGCCAGTGAACTCAACCTCTAACTAACCTCCAGCCCAAAAGAAAGCCCCGGTCAAGCTAAGGGAATATCCCAAAGCTGCCGGGGCGTTTTTGTTTCTGGAGGAATGAAAGTTTCACGGGAGGGCGCGCAGGGCAGAAGCGCCTGCCGGCAAAGGCATGCCTACACGGCCAGGATAGCACTAAGTCAATCACCCTAACGGAAGCCCGAGCGAAGCGAGGGCTGGAGTGGGTGATTGATCTTAGGGCCTGGCCGTGATAGGCTAGCCGCAGCTGGCAGGCTGCGTTGCCTGGAGCGCCCAGTAAGGTCAGGAATTAGAATCCATCTACATCTTCCAATCCTTCCCTGCCTCCCATCAGGTTCTGCATGTATCTGCTATATGGAGTTCCAAGTCCACTAGCAAGTTGTTCAGCCTGACTGACATTAGCGTTTTTACTTTGATTCATAAACCAGCTATTAAAGCCTGATTGCTTCCCGCCTGCCGCAGCATACCGATCAGCAAAGTCTTCAATGGCTGCGCTGCTCACTTCTCCCCCGGCCAAAAGTTCCAGCTTAAGCCGAGTGCCAAGTTCCTCCCGCTTCTCCCTATCCTTCGCTGCATAAACTCCCACCCTGAAATAATCCCCTACAGTCTTAGCTTCATCAATTGGCTTAGCACCAGCGATGCGAACCAAGGTACTCCAGGACCACAGATCGTTTGCATACAGGAAGTTTCCGTTCTTCTGGGTAGTAGTTACTTGGCCACCTTCCGTAGTGAATGCTCTGGCAGTTGCTGCCATCCCAGCCAATGGCCGGCTAAGTCCACTATGCTCCAATCCATGCAACATCCCATCAATAAACCCAACATCCTGCGCTCGCTTGGCTGCTGTGAATACTGAGCCGACAGCTTGCGATAGCCCGCTGATAAATGGAATCTCAGCAGGGTTAGTTGGATTAGGAACTACGTGCCAAGTCCTTGGATTAGTGTCGCCACGGGTATATAGACTAGCATTCAGTACGTTACTTGGTACTCCGTACATCAGCCATTTAGCAGCCGTATCTCCAAACACTACCTGAGATGCCGAGAACAAATCCTTATGTTCCGGATTCCCACTAGCCTGGCCAACAAGAGTACCGTTGATCAGAGAGAACCCAGGCAGTGAACTTGCGCCAAACACAGACGATTGCATACCTGCCATGTAAGCCAGGTACTTCTTATTCCCCTCACCCACATTTCGGAATATCTGCTGAAGCAAGTTAATCTGGTAGCTTTGGAACAGCCCAATTGCCTGACCTACTGGACCTTGGAACATCAGCGGTCGCTCACTTGCACGAATCACACCGTTAACGCGAGCGTTAAAAGTATTGATATAAGACCATGCTGTTTTCTGGTCCATGATGTTGCGAGCTACTGCCAGATCAGTTACTTCCTTCACAGCTGCAATTGCGTATGCTTTACTAAGTCTTTCACTGATGTTGTTACCAGTAATCTTAGCACCAGCATTCACAGTCTTTTCCCATAGCTCCCTGACTTTCTCAGTCTTAGAGTTAAGCTGATGCACAGATTCGGAACCAGCCAGAGTCAGGTTGTCCAGACCTGCTACAAGCTGCCGATCTTCCGGAAGCAGATAACCTCTCCGCTCCATCTCCGCCATCAGATCATTACCTCCCTCCCCGTGGATCTTTCGCATCCCTGCTGCCAGTAGTTTTGTCGGACTAAGGAAGCTAAGGTCCTCATGCCCAGGCACTGCGGTGTTTGCCAGCCTTGCTAATTCCCCAGCACCTTCAGCGCTCCCTTGCTTAATCGCATTAGTCAGCGACTTCATTTCTGCAGAATAGAGAATAGATTGTCCAACCAAGTTGTTAACTGAGTTGAACAAATCCCACCGCAGAATAGTAGTGGTAAGGAAAGAGTTAGCAGTCCGAACAAAACGGGTAAGAGCACCGCGGTCAAGGCGAGTATCCCTAGCAAGTTCCATAGCCACGTCATGGTAAGCGCTTTGGAAACCAAGCTCCTGAAAGGATGCTTGCACTCGCTCCACGTCAGCATCCGTAATCTTCTTCCCTGGTTGGAACGGAGCCGTTGCTTTATTGTATGCTGACGAGAACGCTTCATCTAGTGCCCTCTGCGGAGACATCCACCATGCGGCTTCCTCAAGCTTGGTAGCATTGAGCATAGACTTAAGCATAGCAGAGTACGGGTTTTTATTAGGGGAGTTAATCAATTCAAACGCAGACTTATAGCCGACGACAGAATTGGTATAACGCTCCCATTGATTTGCCAGCCTTAGCAGCTCATCACTCTCCCGCTGATACTTAGCCAGAACACTTTGCTTCAATACCGCAGTCTCGTCTTTAACATGGTGATTCATAATGTCATTGACGATGTTTTGCGGATCAAGGCTAGGGCGAGCATTAGACATAATGCCGCGAGAAGTCTTATCAATGTCTACATAGTTCTCATGCAGAGTCATATCATATTCGAATTCCCCACGAGCTTTATAGAATTGCTCAGCATCCCCACGAGTGTAAACTCGATAATGTCCTTGGCCTGCTGCCTGAATATCTGCAACCTGACGTTCCAAGTCGGCAGCATCCTTACCCCAGATCATGGTAGTATGACCAGCACCTACCATAGAGTTATCCTTAACAAAGGCCACATGTTTCAGGCTAGTCGGATCAGGCCTTACAACTCTAAATACTCCATCATAACGATTATTAATATCACCACCAGTAGCCGCACTAAGGTTGCGTTTGTGGACGAGCCTAGCATCGGATTCACCAATGTGAGTGGTTACTAGTTTACGAATCCCATCAGACTCAAGGGGAATTTGTAGCGACGACCCCGGATGAATCTGCGGCTCTACTGGACGAGGAATGGAAATATCTCCAGCATTCGACCAGTCTTCCAGTGCTTTGCGATAATCTGCAAGTTTCTTAGGAATCAAGTTCTCGCCAAATTCATCCAGCACATAAGCTTCCGGAGTCCTGGAGATCAGGGAATTAATTACTGAGAAGCGTTCCGCAACTCCAGGAGTTTCCAAGGCACCCTGCAAGGCAGGATTCAGCCGCCCCTTAAGTGCTTCCATTTTGGTTTTTTCAAGCTCATAAGTGAGGCCGCCAATGGTGGATAGTTTTTGTTCCAGACTTCCATACCCGCCGCCAGCGTTGCCAAAGAAACTAGCACCGCTGCCACCACGCCAAGCACGACGCATTTGTTCTTGAGGAATCTCCGGGAAGTCTGCACCACGCTCACCTGCATAGGAAGTAAAGTATGCATCCTGGGATTGCTTGGCAAGCTTAGCACGATGCTCAAGCAACTGCATCCCTTGCAGTTCAAATCCCTTATCGTCTACAACCTTGGCAGTATCATAAACCACCGTAGCAAACCGAGGACGGAAGTGTAGATCATAGGGAGAAATTGCGACTTGTTCTCCTGGCTGCTTACCCTGGTTAAGCCAAGTGGAAAGTTCCTCTGCATAGGTTTCCTGCGCAAAGAGTCCCTTCTGGCCAGGCACATTATATTGACCTTGTTGCATATCTGCACGGATATCAGCAATAGTCTCAATGTGATTGGTGCTGCGCTTAGCAGTCTTCTGTGCAGACATTACTTCCAGCTTAGCATTGATCAGATGCTGGCGAATTTCTTCCTTGCCTTGCAGCAGACGCTGGGCTCCCTTATCATCTACAATGGTAAGTACTTCCAGATTCTTACGCACTGCAAGATCCAGTACCGGAAGATCGAATGCGCCTACAACTGCTTTCGGGGGAATAGTAGCCCCAGCACTGCGAGCTGCAATCCAGGCAAGTTCCGCATCATCCACAGCCAGTGGCTTACGGAAGTCAGTACGTGCGGCAACTTTAAATGGAGTTTTCTTAATGCGAGTCTCCAGTTGTTGCGGAGTCAGCTTATCTGCCAGCTTCATTGCATGGCCCGGAGTGCCAACTACTTTCTCCCCAATAGGTCCGCCGTGCAGGCGAATGTTATGCTGGACCATGGAAGTTTCCAGCAAACCCATGGCTTCCTTAGTAGATTTCGCTACACCTTCACGCACCAGCGCCTTAGCTGCATCATCCAGCTCGGTATTAATCCCTGCCCGCTGAATCTGCCTAGCTTGGAATGCAGTTTGTTGCACATCACGGGAAGTCATGCGAGTTACAATATCAGTTACCTGATTGCCCAGTACATCATCCTGCTTAGTCAGGCCACGGAACCCAGTGCGAATTTCATTTCCAAGACGTACCAAGTTCTCATCCTTGAGGCGAGCCAGGCGCGATACTTCTGCATTCACAACTTCATCACTCAGGCTAACTCCAGTCTCACCTTGAGCAATCTTAGCCGCACGGATTTCATTCGCAGTAGGCACCAGTTGCTGGAGAGTTTCCATATCCGCAGCAGCCTGAGTTACCTTATCAGATGGAAGCTGATTAGGGTTACGCGCAGTCTGAGTAGCAGTCTGGAATTCAAACGCACGTGCATCAGCATTGCGAATAAGTTTCTGGGTGCCAGTATATGTGATTGCAAGGGAACCAAGTGCACCAAAGCCTGCGCCGAATGCAACTCCCATGGAGGCATTCTTAAGCAAGTCCCAGCCATCCATCTCAGACAGAACTGGAGACTGGAACATAGTTGCAGCTACGGCAGATTCGAATGCAATGGATTCCAGAACTGCTTGCTGAGTCCCAGCAGCGATTGCCTTTATTGCATTAGTATCAGCAAAGCGGAAAGTAGCACTGCGAGCAGCAAGCTCACCAGCATTTCGTTTGACGTAAGACTCCATACTAGGAGCGAGAAGATTGGTAGCAAAGCGCATAGCAGAGCCAACCTCTCCAGCGGCTGCAACTCTCGCCACATTCTGAGCGGCTTGCAATCCTTTAACCGCACCCAATCCCGGTACAAAACTGGTAGCGACGAAACCAACAATATCAGCAGCTTCTTTATTCTCTTGGTAATACTCGCCGAGATTCTCATCGTAATCACTGATCCACTTACCAGTGTCATTAAGTTCCCACTGTTGATCTTCTTCCCGGAATACGTTACCGACAGAGACCCCAGTATTATAGAAACCATTCAGACCGGACATAAGGGAAACCTGGAGAAACTCTGGAGTATTCCCCAGAGCTTGCCCCAAGTCATCGAACCACGAGCTGCCATCTTCCGCAATGGAATGGGAATCCAAAGTGCGCAGCCAGGCTGGAGACTCATTATAATTCATTACTGGGCTCCTTCACGGATTTTATTGGCACGATCTTTAGACATAAGAATCGTGAACAGGGAATCATAGTCAGCTGCATCAAGTAAGTCGAAGCTAGTAGCTGGACCTTCAGAGCCTACGATCTGCTCAGTAATGCCAGTACCGAATTCAGCAGCAATACCAATCGGGGTAATATTCAGAATCTTATTTGCCCAACTAGTATCGCCAACAATTCGGTTAGCTTTGATCCGATAAGAATCAGGAGTTGGGAGTGCGAATGCAGTATATCCACCAGTAGCAGCTTTAAGTCCCAGACCTGCTTGGTAAAAATTCAACATCCCTTCTTTCCATTGTTTCTGTGTAAGCTTGCCTTGTTGAACTAGCTTCACTCCAGTAGCCAGAACAAGTTCAGCTTCAGGGTTGTCGTTACCAGAGGCCACAAGATCAGTAGCTACAGTCTCTGCGAATAGCTTGCCTGCAGGAGACAGGACTTTATCTTTAGCAGAAATAATGGTAGTAAGATTCGGGAGAGAGTTATAGTCATCTCGTGCCTGAGATACGTTAGTTGCGCCAGCGGTTACTTGTGCACCAACAGCAGCATTGACTGCAGCTTTCTGGGCTTCAGGGGTAATCTTAATCCCCTTAGCTTGTTGCTTCCGGAGCTCTTCTCCGGCTATGGAAACTGCACGCTCAATGATTTTCTGGGAGCCACTAGACCAAGCAGCATCTGCTTTACCGCCAAGTTGTGCAAACTTAACAGAAGCTTCGAAGGGATCTTTACCCAGAAGTCCGACAGCAGAGCCACCTTGTTCTTGCAGGCCAAAGCCAATCTGTTCAAGTTCTTGGAACAGTGCAGCACGAGGACCGCCGGATTTATAAGTACGCTGTACTTCAGCTGCATCAAGATTAATCTCAGCACGGCCAGTAAGTGCAGCTGCTTTTTTAATGCGATCGGTTACACCAACGTAATAAGCAGATTCAGATTCAGCATCTTTAACTTCTTTACGGAATTGCTGAAGGCGAAGCTTACGATCTTCACGTGCATCAGCAATCTGCTCAGCTTGCAGGCCAGCATTATATACTTGCATGTTACGCTGGAATTGTTCAGCACCAATATTCGACAGCTGATTCACACCTTGAATCTGGTACTTAATTGCTTCCAATTCTTGCTGAGATGCCTGAGCTTCAGCAGCTGCAACCTTAGCAGTGACAAGCTGCCCAATAGATTCCTGAGTCACCGTTTGCTTAATTGCATTCTGAGTCTGCACACCTTGCTGAGTGGCAGCATTAAGATTCTGGTTAACTTGTGCAATGGAATTAAACTGGTTAGTCAGGGCACCGAGCTTAGCACGCTCCCCATCGCCTTGCAGGAAATCACGAAGCCAACCTACAGGATTGCCAAGCAGATCACTGTTAGCTTCAATCTCAGATACTACTGCTTGCTGCTGAATAAGCTGTAATCCAGTTTGACGCATCTGTTGGCCAAGCCCAGTAATCACATCAGATGCTGCACCTTGGTTAGTACCGAATGCGTTAGCCAACCCAAGTCGCTGACTCTGAGTTTGGAGTTCATATTCCAGTTCTGTGCGCTCAGCTTCAGCTGCATATTTACCAGACGTACGGATATTATCCGCAGCAGCTTTAGCTACTCCAGATGCTTGTTCAGAAAGTCCGGCAATTTGTTGGGCACCTTCTGCTTGCTGGTTATTGGCCAGAGCAGCCTGTTGCATGATTGCGTTTAGGTCAAAACCAGGCATGTGATTTACTCCTGTATATAATATGCTAATGTCGGCGCCGAGCCTGCAGGGCTTGCCGCCCTGGCTAGCCTAGCATAGTCCGGCCCTGAGATCAATTAGCCACTCGGGCCTTCGGCCCTCGCTAGGCTAATTGACTCAGTGCTATCCGGACTATGCGGCTTCGCCACGTCGGCAGCCCGCTACGGCCCGGCGCCTTTTTCCCAAAGTTCCTTAGCGCACAAGTACCGTGCGATGGAACTTACCGACCATCACTACTGCACCGATGCACCAGCAGGCAGGCTCTCCAACAAACTTGGTAAGAGTTCCGAGAGGATGGCGGAGATGCTGCCAGAAGCTTCCGGAACTAGCCAGGAGAGAAGTCCGGCCACGAGCGAGAGGACGACAAAGAATAGTAGCGAGCCTCGAACCATTCCGAATCTTGTCTGCGACTCCTTCAGCCCAATAGTAATAGCCCACTTTAGTAAGAGGAGATACTTTCGCAAGATACTTTTCTCCGGCTTGGTAAAGAGATTCATCCAGTTCACCTCGCTCAATTAGCGCAGTGCAGATTATGGAGCCGCCACGAGTTCCGCCACCGCCACCGCCTCCTTGAATCGCTCCGGTTCCGCCAGTGATGGCACCAACAAGTCCGCCAAGTCCGCCACCTGAGAAGAATCCAGAGAGTGCGTTACCCACGGAACCTACGAGATCAAAGCCTTCGTCATCTCCTGCACCGATGCCAAGTCCGCTGGCACCTACGCTTTCACCAGAGATTCCAGGGAGACCCTGCCCAAGTTGCGCACCGAAAGCATTACCAGAGAATCCACCGGGTCCAGTGCCTTCAGTTACGGAACCGGTAACTCCGATGGAGGAGTCTGGACCAACGCCGAAGGAAGTAGCGACTCCGGGAATATCCAGAGAATCGTCATCTCCGCCGAAGAAGTTACCAATCAGATTCCCGATGCCTCCAGCAGCCTGATTCCCTACAGCGCCAATTACCTGATTTAGAATTGCAGCTCCACCAATGGTAGCTAGCGCAGTGCCAGCATTTACTCCAGGGGTTTCCGTAGTTTGAGTCTGTGGTGCAGTCGTAGTTACTACAGGTGCTCGTGCAATCTCACCTTGTGCAGCTGCTTGTGCATACAGATTCCCTAGCAGCAAGTCTTCACTAGTGGAATTATAAAGACCCGCACGACGAGCAGAGTTTCCAATATCCCGAACTCCACCAGGGCCGCGAAGAATCTGTTGAATCCTTGCCTGTACAGCTTCATCAGATAGCTGAGTCTGTTGAGTCGTGGTGCCGCCAGATGTAGTGGTAGTTTGCTCTTTCCCGCCAATGGAGCCAATGACTCCTAGCAGTGCATTAAGTTGGTCTACAGCAGCCATAGCTGTGTCTCCTATTCAGGGTTATTTGCAAGCCATTTAGCTTCTAGTTCTGCTTTGCCTTTATGCCATGAAGGTTCTTGCAGCCTTTGTATTTTTCGATAAGCTTCTACTGCAAGGTTAATCTTAAGTGCCTCACTCTCTGGAACATCCAGGCATTCCATTGCATCTGCTAGTATGCGATCTGCCATCTTGCGGGTAATGCGAGTGGGCTTGCCATTCACTGTATAACTAAGGTATTCACATAAGACATCATGAACTGCCGTAGCTTGTCCATATGCTCCCCAAGGAGGGATGATACTCCAGAGAAATCTCGGCACCGAGGCACCATCCATAAGATAGCCTCTAGGAACATCTACATGGATTCCAGAATTAACTTCTCCTACAGAATACCTGAATCCCTTAACTACCCGCCATAGGGATCTACCTAGAACCCCACTCTCCTTATGCGCGTATTCTATCCACAACGGATGGGAAAATCTAGAGAAATCTGCCATATAGTATCCCCTTTCACACAACTAAACCAGGCAGATATTTATTTTTAGCCTCATAAGTCAGTTCCTTCATGCGAGGATTCACGGGCACGAAAGATATATGCACCCAACCAGGTTCCAGAATCAGCTGATCGTATTGAATGATGTCTTTATGCTTTCGTAACTCTAGGCAGATTCTCTCTGGGCTCCCGAATCCAATGCAGATGAAATCTACTGCTTGCCCTTTACTGTGCTGTGATGTACTAGAGCTGCCTGGCGTGACTGCATTAAGTCGCACTGAACGATACCAAGAAGTCACATAGATTGGACGATTGTCTAGAACTTCCCGGACAATCTCCATCTTCCCTGCAGTAAACTTCATTGCCTCTAGATGCTCTGCATTAGGGCTATTATCAATTCCCATACGTTGCGCACGCGCAGAGAATGTGGCTTCATGTAAACTAAAGTGCTGTGAAAGCTGGCTCATTTCTAACTCCTACTGCTTAGAATGCATGCTTCAGGAACTTGCCAAATAGAGCAAAGTCATTAAGGATAGATACGGCTACCTTAATTGGATAGGCTTTGCTCGCCCCAACAGTAAGGGGGCCAGGGTTATTTAAATACAAAGTTCCATTATTTGCTAGCGCTCCATTCACTGCTCGTTGTGCATATGCATACATGTATGCCCCTTGCACTGCTCCCGGAATCTCTAGTACTGCCGGGCCTACGCCTACCCTGACATCTTCCCCAATTGCTGCATCGTTAAGTGCCACACAGGCAAGATTACACTCAGGTGTAGTGCTTGTATACACATGAGCAAGTGCCCCACGAACTATCCCATTCTGGCCAGTGATTGCAGATGGAGAGATTATCATCCCTGCTGTAATTACTTGCAATGCAGGGGCCACAAAGAATCTATTAAATGGCATGGTCTCTGCAGGATTTTGTCCTGAGCCTCCGCCATCTGCAGACGTTCTTAGCCGGTCCAAATACTGGTTCAGCAAATGAATTGCATTATAGATATCTACTAACTCATCGAAGTTCTCAGGGTCTGTGGACATTGGAACTCTGCCAAGCCCTAAATCCACTGGAGAACTGTAGCCTGTAATTGAAGCCATATTAATCTCCTAGGGAAGATCAGTTTCACCGGACTGCACAGGACTATCTCCTCGGATATAATCATTTATTAGTACATATCCATCTGCCACACATACACCGACTGGATATAGGAACACTCTATTAGAATGCTCTGTTCCACCGGATAGAAATGGGAACCCTGGAAGCCAGTAACCTTCCCACCTGTTAGTGACTACTTCTCCTGAAGCTAAAGTGAGGCTATATATTCCAATCGGATTAGCTAAAAATATATCCCCGTTCCCTACTAAATCCCTTGAATTTAGATATTGCGTGGATGTATTAACTTCCCTGATTGTATATATAGACCTTGAGTCTTGGGCCCAAACTATTTGACCAGATTTAGCCCCAGTAACCTCCAGTATGCCAGGACCTACGCCGACCTGAACTAGTTCCCCAACTTCAGCTTCCGTTAGTGCAATGAACCATTCCTTTATTACCACACCAAATCTACGCCTACTTCCTGTAGATCCTACAGCCGTGGAAATTTCAAGGAGATTATGAATAGGCTCACTGCTAAGAACCCCTTTAACTATACCCCCATTTAAGCTAGACACCACGTTACCTGGCTGAATCGCCTGCTTCGCCTCTGCCCAAAAGGTAGATCTAAATGTCAAGCTTTCTGATGGGGTTTGACCTTCACCTCCTTCCAATCCCAATCTCAGCGTATTCAGATACTGAGACAGTATATGCAATGCATTATAAATGCTCTGATATTCTGCGTTAAGCTCAGGGTCCCTTACCTGAGCTATTTGTCCAAGCTTGATATTAATTGGAGTACCAAGTGGGGTAATGCTAGCCATGGCTACCTCCTGCCATGTGGTGCAAACCAAAGCACTAATGACATAAGATTAAATTTCCCTTTCAGCGCTAAAGAGATATTAGTGCCTACCATGCCATCAAAGGTAAATCGCCTATAATTTTCTGCAGTCTCCTGAAGATACCCTACTTGGGGATCGAGGTGAGTCTTACCATTCAAGGTAGGTATAGCTCTTAGCTGGAATGAAGCTGAGGTTTCCACATTCTCCATCTCAACCTCAAACAATTCCAACATCCTTTGCCGGACATACTGATACTTTCCTAGCAACAACACACTGTCATCGAATCCTGCACCGGCCCCAAAGTTAACGGCTCTGACAGTGCCATCTGCATCTAACAATGCAATGTTACCGCGAGGATCATCTGTGCCTGCAGAAGTAAGGCTGGTCAGTTCAAAGCAATAATTATGAGTCATGCGAAACTTGCCCATACGGCCCTGTACTAAATCCAGTACCAGTGCATGAGTCATAGTTTCCAGTGGTTGCAGTCCGTAAGAAACCACAAGGTATCTATCTGCCACAACATTGAGCTGCTTCTGCATACTCCAGTTAAACTTCGTGACAGTGAACTCATTTAATATTGCGTTATAATCTTCAAAGGTTTTACCGGAAATAAAGTCTGTAATTTGAGGTGCAGTGGTCTTAGCCCCGGTATGGCCAATCTGCTGGATTCCATTAGTTGTATACGCTTGATGGAAGCCCCCAGTCTGATCTACAGAAACTAGCTCAGACTTAGATATCCCTCCAGCACCAGGAATGGATTTAAAGTTCCAGGGGAAATCAGCATTACCAGAGTAGATTACTGACACTGCATTAGCAGTAGTATACAGTATCAATCCCAAGGGCGTTGTCCTGGCAGTGACCATGTTCCCTTCAGCTTCCTGCACATTGCCCCCACCTGCACCTGAAGTATCTGTAGGGGTAAAATCTTCTACATCTACTACTGAGGACCAAGCCACTGCCGTAGGAGTATACGCAAAAAGATAGCCATTAGAAGAGACTATACCTAAAACAGTATTCATTGCTAACCCAGCAAGAGGCCTGGCAACAAGCGTATTAGTAAGGTTATTATAGATATAGCAACCAATCTTACTAAAGAATATGTAGGAAACTCCATTAACAGTTGCAACCGTAATTACTGTATCTACTGCTGTAGCTGGTGCCCCATTAACCCGTCGCCATTGCCCTGTGGTAGGGTTAATTACAAACACTGAGTTAGCTCCAACCTTAGGCATCGCAATATAAGATCGGAATCCAGTAGATGCGGGGCGCCCAGAAACAATCTGGGCCCCTTGAATGAAATGGCATACCCTAAAAATAACCGAAGATGGAGTCACGCCTCCCCAATCGATTCCAGAAAATACCGTACTGTAGCCTACGGACTGCAGGCCATAGGTAGATGGCATGATATTATGTCCATAGTAAATCTGAGGGATTCCAATATCCGGAGGAACTCCATTCTCTCCGCCGTTTACTCCGCGCACATAATTTTGATCTTGCTGCCCTACAATAACAGTGCGCCCAGATAACTCTGAGAGCAGGGGGAACGACTGAGTTTGCAAGTTTGCTCTAAAAGGTATCTGGGCCATTGCGCTCTCCTTAATTATACTGGGGTAAGATCGCCACTACCATCAGTGGCTCGCCATGCAGAGTTAGTTGCAGTATTAAGCGCAAAGTATATTTTTCCGTTCGTGGAATTATATACCATCTTACCTTGGAATTTACGGTGAATATTAATGCCGCCACCAATTGCAGTAATCTGAGCTTGCGAAGCAGCTATTGGGCGAGTGGTATCCGGCGGCATCGGAGACACTTCAGAAGTTTGACCAAGAACAATCTTAGCACTTCTAATATCTACTATGTTTCCTCCTGCGCTTACTCCATTATAAGCAATATACCACAGAAGAGTAGGAGTTCCTGCAATTGCTGCAGGGAATTTTACGTCCATAGAAAGTACAATATGCCTGCCACTCCCAGAAATTTGCAGGTTATCTGTCAGGAACTCACCAGAAGCAGAGTTTAGTGTTACTCCGTCTCTAGCGTATAGCCTATGCTCCAGTGGGTCTACAACTCCAGATGTATTTATAACAACCTGTAAAGTCACCCACCGTCCGGCAAGCTGTGCGCCACTCTGCAACAGGGAAAAAATAATCCCCTGGAAGTTTGCTCCTAGAGTAAGCCTGAGATCAGCTCCATAGAAGGAGCCGGTATCAGCAACTGAGGCTACAGTAGGAGTTCCATTTAAGGTTAATCCAGCTGGAAGTGTCCCTACCCAATCAGTGAAGTGAGGGTTAATGAACAGAGGAACTTCTGGCAATACCTCGCCAAAGATTGATTTCCTATTACCTATGCCGTTATCCACATAAGTATTCCATAATGGATAAGCAGAACGCAATTTTATATCACAGCCATAAGATTGCGTGTCAAACAATACAGGTTTAGGGTTCCCTTCCACATAACCTGTGATAATGTTATAACGGCTATTTACTCGAACGTCCTTGCCTACGTTACCTTGGTAAGTTCCTCCAAGGGATTGCGTAGATTCTGCTACATCCAGGTTAAGGCCCGCACCCCCGTTACCGGCAAATTCACAACCTAGCATTAAGCACGCAGTGTTTTCAAATCTTTGTGGGCTAGAGCCAGTAAATTGACAGCCATCACCTTCGTTATTATTCCCTGTAAGATTTAGCATCAGGTTATTACTAACCTGTTTATTGACTGGAGTAATAGCACCGTCTGCAAAGAATCCGTGGCCATTAAACAGTCGCATACGCATGTCACGGAAAGTACAGTAGCTGAATCCAGAAAAATCTACGCCATGAGTCTCGCCTGCGAGTCCATTACCTTCTGCGTAGATGCCTCCAATTTCTGCGTTCATAATTCTAGTAGTCCCATTCCACCGGAAGAAACTACCAGTTGCGCCAGACGATCGACGAAAGACTGCCCCATTCTTACCTCTTCCGCGAATGGTGCGAGCAGAGGCAGGAATAGAAAGATAATCTACTAAGTACCCACCAACAGGAAATTCAGTTGATGGATAATCAAGCAGGAATTGATTTGCCTTAGCGGTAAGGTTAACGGTAAATCCAAAACTGTTCACATCTAACAACTCAGCTTCCGTTAGCACGTCAAGGAAACTTTTTTCATCTTCAGCCTTGTCAAAAAGACTGCGCTCACCGAGGAATACATTAGTTGCCCCAGTAGTTGCCAGCAAATCCGCGCGAAGCTGATCATCTGTAGACAGAAATTCCAGATTCAAGGAATCCAGAGCCCAATTGCCTGTAATTGCATAAGGAAGGACTACACCAGTACGCGTACGAAGCAGCAGATAGTTATAGGAAATGAAGTCAGTGGTGTTATTAATAACAAGCCCTGCTTCATACTCTCCAAGATACGTTAAGCCATCTTCTTCTGCAAACTGAATTTCAGCTTCCAGTGCCTTCTGAAGAGCGGCCCGAACTTCTGCATCAACTACATTAATGGATGGAAGCCATAGAGAGCTACTCATGGGAATTTCTCCTTTCTACAATGTCAGCGATGTTAAATGAGCAGGAAAGAAATTCTTCCTGCGAGGGTAAGTTCTGCCTGGTGTTCGGATTTTTAATGGCTAAATACGCAAGTAATACTTGTTCTTGCATTTTAGCATGATTGTCTAGGCAATCTTTATGCTGCTGATCTAGCTTATATATTCTCCAAATGAGAAACAGGATCAGCATAAGTGGCCCCATGTTCATAAGGACCGTACCCCACTGCTCAATATCGGCAGCTGTGAATGAAGCATTGATTCCAGCAAGTGCGATAGTAACTACGCCAGTGGCGCCATCTGTCTTGCTCATAGCTCACCTCATCTCATTAAGGGTAACAAGAAGGTCTGCAAGAGTAATGTTTGTGGCAACAGTGGAGGCAATCCACAGAGTAACCACATCGCCAGCAACGAGTGGAACTAATCCGTGTGCTGCAATACTTCCGATATTTCCTGCAACATCTAGCCTTACCCTAGGCCTACGTACGAGAGAAATAGCTCCATTAACTGCAAACTTAAATGCAATGACCACGTTATTACTAGAGGTAAACATTGACGACCAAAGTTCAATTTTATAAACTCCATCCCTTGTAACAGTTATGGAGTTTGTTTGCTGCGTGATTCCCCGTACTACGCCGTTAGGTAGAGCATCCCAGATTCCGGTGATTTGGGTATAGTCCGCATTACCTACTAGAGTTGGGTCTGCAGCTGCGAGTTTGGCAATTGCACTAGCGTTATTGGTGATGCTACGTCCACCATAATGAACTCCGGAAGCTCCGCCACGAAGATCAATTGGTGGAGTACTTCCCCAGCCAGTATTATCTTTAGGTCCGTAAAAGAACGCTGATGCCTGATCTACATAGTAATCGCCAATCACTCCAAGCAATGGATCAGGAACCCCAGCACCAGAATGTATTACAGAGCCTGGAGTACCAGCAGGGCCGGGCGAACCAGCTGGACCAATGGGCCCTATTGGCCCTTGTTCGCCAACTCCTGGAGGACCCGGAGGACCTTCAATGCTAGGACCAGGTGGGCCAATAAGATCGGAAACTAAAATAAGATTGGTCCACACAGCTGACCCAACATAAGAATATTGGATATATCCAGCGAATACTCTAAGTTGAGGAGCTGGACCAGGAGGACCAGGAGGACCAGGAGGGCCCATTGCTGGTTCCCATACACTAGATTCTGACATGACAATCTCCTTAAGTCAGGGGAACATCATCTACACAAGACAGTTTAATTTCTCCAAGAACTTCACCTGCCAACTGTGCATATTCATTAGCTTGTTCTTGGAATCCAATAGAGCGGAATATTGCTCGTGCAGCTTCATAGATAATTGCAAAGGGATACTCATCCGCAATCCAAGAGGTATACGCATTATCTGGAGTAATTGTAGGGTGCACATAAGCCCCAAAAAGAATTCTCTTGAGTGCCGTAGATGTACGAACTTGTAGCATTTGCCCGGCCATATAAAATACATTTTCCTTAATGTATCCATATGCATCATTAGAGTTTTCTATTTGAATAGGAGTAAGAAACTGGCCAGGCATTCCATCTGCATTGCCTCTCCATATCCTAATGTATTTAACTTTACGGAATTTAGGGACTACCTCAGTAGGAATAAAGTTCTGGATAAATAGCTCTTCGGAAAATTCTACAGAAACCTCTACGAGATCCCGATAATAAAAATCTGAATGATGCATCTTAAGTGTAGAAGCTCTAACTTGAGATTCTACTCGGTCAGTTAAGTCTGGGCGCTTGACAATTACAAGCACCTCATTAACAAGCTCTTGGAATGTCATAGGATTCTCCTAGTGTACCTAACCTATACACATAAAAAAGCCCCCGCCGTACCAGCGTGACCCGCTGGCTAGCGTAGCATGGCCAGCTTCCAAGATCAATCAGCCACTACGCTCGGGCTGCGCCCTCGCTTCGTTAGACTGATTGACTTGTCGCTTTCTGGCCATGCACGCCACGCCTAGCGGTCACGGAGGTAGCGGCGGGGGCGCGGTCGGCCGTAAGTTGCAGCCTTAGCTAGTTTGCGATCCCTGCGATTTAAGCTTCTCCAGCATTTGCAGCGGAGAGAGTTGCTCAGACTTCGGTGCTACATCTGGAACCTGGGAAGCATGAATGATTTCATCAGCACGCTGCTGAATGCGTTCTTCTTCTTTACGCTCAGCGCCAGCGTTATCCATCAGTGTAGAGCTGGAGGTATTTACCATGCCAGTCTTAATCTTGCCTTCATCTGCAAACGAGTCAGGAAGCACTACGCCTTGGCCACGAAGTTCTGCAAGCAGCTGAGCACGCATGTTTTTCTGCATGATGCTAACAGGATCAGCAGCTTCAGTGTCAATAGTAGGCTCTTTAGGATCAATGTAAATGCCACATTGACCAACCATCTTTTTCAGCTCTGCTTCTTCCTCAGGAATCTGAGTGAAGTAGCGGTTCTGGGTAAATTGGTAAACTTTCAGGCTCTGGCCAACAATGCGCATAGTAGGGCGGCGATGTTTAAAGAGAGTTACGGTAGCCATAGTAGGAATCCTTGGAGTCAAAAAGAACCCGCCCCATTAAGAGGCGGGTTTGGGAAAACTAACTGCTTCCGGATTACGGAGCAACTTCCTGAGTCAGAATCGGCTCTTGAAGTGCTGCAGTCAGGTTGGTAATCAGAGCGTTAGCCGGCGGGTTGTGAACTTCGGTAGTCATCTCAGTCAGCAGCGAACCGCCAACAGCGTCGATACCATTATCCACAGCAGGCTGGCCATTAACGTTAAACTCTTTGTTCTGAGTTTTACGATTGCCCAGGTATGCCAGTTTGAAGCTAGACAGGTCCACAGCCAGCGCATTCTTAGTCCAGTGAGCGTTGCTGTTAAACAGCGGGTGCTCAATAAGACGGAAGGTGCCCCGGCTAGTTTTGAAGGTGGAGAACTGCAGACCGAAGGAAGTCATGCCATCCACCAACTGGTAGTAACCAGACTTACGGCCGATGTTATTGATAACGGTACGTGCAGTACCACCAACAAACAGCACACGCTCGTTAGCAACTTTCGGGTCGGTTGCCTGATCGAAGCACGGGTTCAGCATAGCTTCCAGCTGGCTGAAGTTAGTGCCACCAGTCAGAGCTTCGTAAACGTTCGGAGAACTGTAGCTCGGCGGGTAGTAAGCCAGGTTACCAATGATGGAAACCAGGCCATCCATGGTACGGAACGGCTGACCGTTACGAGTGCCTTGCGACTTCTGGCCCCAGATGATAGCAGATTCAATCGCCTGCGCATGGAAAGCAGCGCAATCCTGGCGGTTAGTAGCTACCATGTTATCGCCCACAATTACCTGAGTTTCGCCAGCGGAGCCGGAGATTGCCCAGGTATTACGGAAGATCTGAGTCAGGTTAGTTACACGAATCGGGTTAATGGACAGAGGCTGCGGACGAATCGAGGATTCTTCGTACGCGTTACCAACCTGATAAGCATTGGCAATAGCAGCCGGAATATCGATTGCAGCAGCAGCTACCGGACCTACCGAACGAGTCACAGTAATCTGAGTCGGGGAGAGAACTTGGTTGATGATAACGTTCTCGCCAGTTTCCTCGAAACGATGGATCTGGCCCGGCAGCAGGTTAGCAGTGGAAATTACATCCAGTGTAGTCTGCGAATCAGTGATATCCGCCGACAGCTCGAAGCTGGGGAATACCATAGTTTTAGTAAAGAAGCCGTGCTCTACGGCAACAGCAGTGTTTGCAGCCAGCATCCCGGTCAGTGCAAACAGCGGTGCGTTACCATTCGGCATCAGCTGGGTAATCATCCCAGCAAAAGACTTCCGCGCGTGGTCAGTAATAAAGTTACTGGTAGTAAAGATACCACCGACCGTTGGGCTTACTTGAGTACCCGGCATAATTGCAATCTCCTAAGGAATTAAAATTTTACTGCTAGCTTACGGAGTCGGATCCATAATGCCAGCATTCTTAAGTGCAGTCAGCAGTGCGTTATGCGCAGTAGCTGCAGCAGTCAGGTCAGCAAAAGGTACAGCTACCTGAGCAATATGCACAGCCTGCAGCATTGCGCCAGCTTGAGTTGGGCTAGCAGCTACGGAACCGAAGAAAGTGCCAAGAGGAACTTCCTGCTCCAGGCCCATACCAACTGGGTTGCTGGAACCATCCAGAACTACTGCACGGACCTTAACCGTGGCATTAGCATTACTAGTCGTAGTAGTCATTTCCTACTCCTCGTTATTGACCAAGAAAGTGTTTGGACCAGTCGAAAGCTTCTTCCGACTTAGCTTCTGCCTCTCCGCCTTTACCGGCAATCATGGCAGCAAATTGATTAAGGTACTCGGAAGCAGCTTCCTGAAGTTCCTGAGGAGTAGCAGTAGGATTCTTAACAGCGAGTGATTGCTGGAGTGCGTCTACTATGGGCTTAGCACCTGGGTGACGAAGTGCGGGGTTTTCTTTGTAAAGCGCTTCTTGGACCATTTGCTGGCGAGCAGCTTTACCAAGGCGACTATCAAGACCGCTGTTAGCTTGCTTCATTGCTTGCTTAACAAGCTCAGCAGATCCAAGGAGACCTTGTGCCATTGTAGTCTGAGCTACGCCATTCATTGCTCGGGCAAATGCAGCTACAGCTTCATTGCCACCAGCAGAGATAGCAGCCAGATCATCAGCGGAAATGGACTTAGTGAAATCGATTTGACCTACAGCTTCACGAATCTTAGTCGGCTCCAAAGAAGCAAACATGGTATCCGGATTAAAATCTTGGTTCTGCGCAAGTTGCTCTGCAGTCAGCGGAGTGAACAAGTCTTTAAACTTATCCAGGCTAGGTGCATCAGGTTCACCAGTAGCTCCAGTAGGATTAGGTTGATTCTGCTGCCCATTAGGAGCTTGCTCAGTTTGAACCATCTGCTGGCTACCTTGCGGAGCCGGAGAAGGTTGTTCCGGATTCTTGCCCCGGAAAATATCCATAATGCTAAAGCCGCTCATAGTTAGTTACCCTTAGTTTCTTCAGAGGAAAGTTCAGTGGACAGTAGTATATCCAGAATTTGGATCTGCCCTTTAAGTACCGCTTGCGCAAAAGTATCTTGTGCAGTCCCAGAAACTGGGGACAATACATAAGTTACTATTTCGGAAGCAGCTTGCGCCTTGAGATTTTGCAAGACTGCTCGTTGTTCCTGGTTAAAGGAATAGCCCCGAGAAAGTTCCTCAGGGCTAAGTTCCCATTCCATGAAATCTCCTGTAGCTTTGAGTTGCATGGCTAATTCCCAAATTAGATTGAGTTAGGCTGCATGGCTCCTTGGCCTACAGCTCCTTGTGCGTTTTGAGTTGCGGTACCTACAGTTTGTTGCATCTGATCCAGAATGCTTGGAACATTCGGAGTCAGCGGAGAAGTCTTGCTAAGCGTAGGTTGTGCCGGATCGAAGTTATAATCCTCAGGCTTAGGCATCGGATTATTAGTTGCGATCTGGTTAGCTGCTGCTTGCAATTGCTCCGGAGTCATTGGCGGCTCAGTAGACTTAGCAGCTTCAGCAAGCGCAGCAGCAGCACCAGCTACTACCTGTTGCCAGCTAGCCACTGCCTGCTCATACGCCAGTTGCTCAGAAGTTTTCTCAAACGGCTGAAGCTTAGCTCCACGCATTTTCATCAGATAGCTAAACAGCGGGGCCAGATTGTAAGCAGTGGAAAGCTGCGGGCTGGCTACAATGGTTTGTAGCGCCAGTGCCAAAGACTCGCCATCGATCAGGTTCTCGCTAGGCAGCTTACCATCAGAGACCTTGAATACCACGTTAGCAGTACGCAAAGTTACCGGATCAACAGAAACTACCGATTGCTGCTCCCGATTAAAGATGCTTACACCAGGCTGATACTGGAGAATATTCAGTTTCAGAACTTCCTTCAAGGGAGTAAAGAAAGAACCTTCCACAGACAGCGCAATAGCTTCGTCTCGGCCATTAGCAAAGTTAATCGTACTTTCGAACTCTGCTCGGGTTTTGTTGCCCTTAACAAACTGACCTTGGCGAACCGGGTTAAGGCCGCTAATCTGATTTGCGAGGCCACCGTAGAATTGCATACTGGCCTGATTATACTGGAACAGGGAATCATTGAACGGAATCTGATAAACAGCCTTGGATAGTTCAGTTTGGTAAGCAGAAGGGCGAACAGGAATCTTAGCGTTCGCATTCTCATTATTAATTGCAGCTGCAGAAATTCGGCTAGGATCATAAATCATTCGATCCGAAACCCCACGACGCAGACCTGCAATGGTAGAGTTAGCAAACGCAGACATGATCTCCTGGATACCAGTGATGTTATCTGCAAAGGACTTGGTTTGATATCCCAGATTATCGTTCAGAGGAACATAGAAGAATACAGGGATCAAGTCATGAGCATTAGTCAGTCGTTCTGCATAAACCAAGACTTGGTTATTTACAATGTGGAACTTCCAGACTTGCGGAGTCTTGGGAGCCACTGCGCCAACCATGCCGAAATCGTTAGGAATGATGCGACCATAAAGAGTGGTCAGCTTATACATATTCCCATAACGAATCTGACCAGAGGTATTTTCCATCCCTGCCCAAGCAAGCCAGTTAGTAGAAGCCACATTGCCCGGCTCAACTAGCGCACGCGGGTTAAGGAATGGAATGTAGTAATCTTCATAGCCTTGAGCAGCAGTACTGGCATACGAGCTAGCATCCCCACTCTCAAAAGCTTCCCGGACATTGATCTTAACAGGGAGCTGGTTAATAAACTTCTTCAGCTTAATACGAGAGACTAACTCTGTATACCCTGCAAACTCTCCAAATGCCGGTACATCCTCAGGATTCACGCGAGTATCCCAGAATGTGTTATACATGTCAAGAGTTTTCAGCTTATTTCCCTGCCACAAAACTTGGTTCGGACGTCCGTTAGTTCCAGTGGTTACATCAGTTTCCAGAGTATAAGAAACTTCCTGAGCCCAGTCAGCTTCCATGGCTGCAACGTTATACTTGAATCCATTCCGGAAAAGCTTGATAAATTCAGCAGTCCACTTACCACGAATCTGTTGTTCTCCCAGGATGGTTTCCATCTGGAGTGCTTGGTCAGCAAACTCAGGCGGAGAAACTACGCCAAACATCGGATAGCCAGTGCAGAATACAGAAGTCTGATAAGTCGTGGCAGCCTCTACTTGAGGCATCACAATCGGAATGATCTGATTCTGGAACTTAGTGGGATCGCCAGACTTGTTAGCCAGGCGAGCTTTATATTGTTCCTCAGTCAAATCAACTTCGCGCATGTAAGCACGATCAGCATTGAGCAATGCTTCACGAATGTTATATTGCTGGTTCAGAATTCCCCGGCAGGAATTATAAAAAGCAATCAGTTGTTCCTGGGACTTATCGGAAAGACGAAATGCAGAAACTTTGGGAGCGGCCATGGTTATGGTCCTCAGATTGGTTGAGTGTGGTTAAGTAACTTGCACTAGGCGCTTGGGGCTTTGTGGGCTTGCCGCCCTGTCGAGCTTGCTTCGGTTCCGGACCAGAGATCAACAAGCCGCTACGGCCGCTTCGCGGCCTTCGCTAGTCTTGTTGACTCTGGATCCTCGGAACCTCGCCGCTTCGCCATGCCGGCATCCCACATTTCGCCCCGGCGCGCCTTACCGCTAACTAACGGTGCATCGAAACTTAGAAAGGGCTACCTTGCGCTTCACTATATTCTTCCGCCTCCGCTGCTTGGAACTCCTGCGCACCTTCAATGGTCAGGATAGTAAGGAGATTTGCGAATTCAGCGACGACTCGGGGAGCATAAGTTAGCAAGTCGAGAAGTCCGTCAATGTTATCAGTCTTCAGTGGGTTAAACCCAGAGATTTGAGAATGCACCAGAGATCGGCATCTTGGGTGAACCCATTGCTCCCCTTTCTGGTAAGACTTAAACATGTTCAGGATTCGAGAATTCTTACTCATGCGACCCGAGTAGATATCAATGAATGTAATACCGACGATACCGAGCTGACGACAAAGTTCCTCGCTCCACCACTTTAGTGTGTACTGATAACTGTTGGATTCAATTACAACTAGGTAACAGTTGTGTGCAGCACACATTCGGATGGCTTCCATGATGGTTTCTTTAGGGGACAATCTTCCTTCAGTCACCTCAATTAGAACTGGCTCGGAGTTCCCATGGACTTCAAAGTATCCGACCGAGACAGCATCCGCATTTGCCTTATCTGTTGCTGGGTCGATAACTATGAACTTGCCCCCAGCAATGTCATCATCTTCAAAAGGATAAGGCTTAAGCTTGCTGAAATCCACAAGATTGTTAAGGCTTGCGTTCTCGTCATTAAGTACTTCCGCGTGGAAAATCTCAGGATGGCCAGAGTCAGCATCACGAAGATACTCAGTGAGAAGTTGTTTAATAGGTTGCAAATCTTCCCAAAGAGACGTGCCATCTTCCAAGATTCCCCCACAAATAAATTTCGCCCAGTGCTTATTCTTCTTAAGTTTCTTGAGCAAGCTGTGGGGAGTCGGATACATGTTAGCAATGAATAGAGTCATGCAGCCCTTTGGGGACTTAGCTTTCATTGCAGTACCAAGCATCCATTTCTCTAGGTCTTCTGAAACTTTCTGGCTATCTGCATCTTCCCGCGTCTGAACGTCTTCAAAGATCATAACATCTGGACGTGCGTTATCTACGTTCAGGCCCCGCACCGAGCCACCAGCACCCAGGCCGGCTAGAATAATTGTCCGTCCACGAAATCCAAAGATCTTAACATCTTTGTTATCTGTCTCAATACCTAATCTCCAGTCTCCGAATACTTTCTTAATATTCGGCTCATCCAGCATACTAGCAACATCTCGAATGATGTTCTGCGCATGGTGCGCAGTAGCAGACATTACCAAGATGAACTTGCGATTAGTAAATAGAATGCACCAGAGAACAAAGAGTTTTACCAGAGTGGTCTTGCCGAAGCCACGAGGCAAACCTAGGGCCATGTTCGGGAAGTATCTAGCTGGCTGAATCTCCTGGCAAAGCCATGCCCAAACTCCCAGGAGAATTCTTGGCCAGCCAAACTCGAAAACTGAGGGCATCGCTAATGCAGAAAGGAAATCAAGATCGGTCTTTGCTGCATTAGCTACATCTGCAGAATCAAAGGCTCCGGAGAATAGCTCGCTGGAGACTTCCTGATTATCTCCGGTCATACTGCCTCCTTAGAGATCAGCTTCCGTAATCTTTCCTTGAGCTTCAAGGCTTCTTCTAAGTCCTTTGCCAATAGTTTCTGCAATTGGGGATTCTGAGACTCTCTGGGATGCTTGCTCCAGGAGATGTCTTGGGTCGGCACTGGCTTCCCAGCAAGTTCCAATAAGCGCTTCTGCGTCTCGGTTAACTTCTTTTGCGAGCTTATCAAGAGCGACTGGACTTGTGGTGATGAGGCTTCTTGATCCTTCATCATCTTGTACCTCTACGATTTGATTTTGGCCGTTAGTTACGAATCTTGCGGCCATAGATTGAGGCAAGTTAATTTGCACAATTTGAGTATTATGAATATCCATGCTAGCGTCTCCACCGACGCCACGGCGCTTAGCAGCATTCGCTACACTAAGGCCACGCAAGAGATCCATAGGTTTAGTAATTAATGGAATCGTCTTAATCAGCTTATCCAGCATCTTATCTTCCACTTCCATCCACTTATTATCTATGGAAGTTTGCTTCTGCAGAGTCTGCAGCTTAATCTTAGTAACCTCTTCCGCAAATCTCCGATCCCCCATAAATTGCGAGATCAGAGACTGGGAGACTCCGAGAGTACTGGCGACCATAACTGGGGCCACATTTTGTCCAAGCAATGACAGCGCCTTCTTCTGAGTATTACTCAGCCCTTGCTCCCAGTGCTCAGCTTCCGCAACTGCCATGGGCGCCCCAGATTCTACTTGATTTTCTGCCACACCCATGATAGTGCCTCCTCTGGCCGACTGCGCGCCGGGGCTACTCCCCGCCTATATAAATGACCGCGCGCGCGTGATTCTAACCCGGAAACTGCCTCCCCGACAATGTTTTTCTCCACTAATTTACAGCTTTCTTAACTTACCACTGAGATACTAACGGGACTGGTAAGTAAGGGACTTGAGAAAAATTTAGGAAAATATTTAAGTCTCTTTAGGAAATAAGGCAAGCCAGCACCCAAAAAAGGCCTCCCCCCCACCCCTTCGATACTTTCTTAGTGCCCCAACTAATCGCATGCGATCTATGGTATAATGGGCGCAGTGACTGATAGCAAGCTAGGTATTGGAGGGCAGTGGCATGAGCGAATGTTATATTGTTGCGTTGGTAGTGGGCATGGTAGCCAGGGGAGGGGAGGTAGCAGGGGGCATAGTTCCTATCCTCGGCCCAGTCCTGGGCGCCCTGGTAGGTACTGGGGCAGGTAGTTGGGCAGGAATCTGCGCGCGCCTGTTAGTTTCGAGGCGGGGATAGGTAGGGATAGGGGGATAGTTCGGGAGATTCGGGAGTTAGGAGGCAAGATAGTTTCGGTCCTTCTAGTTTCCCGATGAGCGGTAGTATTCAGAGGTATTGACAAGTTTGTATAATGATTTCGCGGGAAAGGTTTTTAGGTAGATCAGAAGTTAATCAGAGCAGATAGGAGATTCAAAGATGGTTACTTTGGTAAATGGTCCGAAAGGTAAGGCGCTGATTACCAAGGATGAAAAATCAGGAAAGTTTGTTATTGAATTTCATTCCTTTGTGAGTTTTGCGCTAATGCTGCCTAAACTGGTAGTGAGTGAAAATGAAGCAAATGAAATAGCGGCTGAATTCTGCAAAATGGGAAAACTGCAATGAGCAAAGCTAAGCGGTTACATGAAGCTAAATGTGCGCTTTATATGGTCGGATATTATCGCAGCCTTGGGGATTCCCAATCGGCGCAGAAGGAGCTGAAGTATGCGAAGTGGCTGATTGCGGGAGTTCAGAAGTCGATTTATGTTGAGCGTTTGTCCCGTGCTGTGAATGCATTCCCTAAGCGTATTTCCTTCGGAGTCTGAAACCATGAAAGCAACTAATGCAGCAGCTCAGCCGGCAGCCCGTAAATATTACAGCCTCGCAGTTCGCTATGAGGATGGAATTTGGGCGTGTGAGTTCGGTAGTTACAAGCGTTCGGAAGTTCTGGAAGAACGGGAAGTTTATGCCGATCAAGGCTTGAAGACTAAGATAGTGGAAAGTTTTGATAATCAAGATTCGATCACTTTCGAGTTCCGTCGCCTGAATCGTAAATAACCGAGGATTAAGATCATGCCTATTAATACTCTCCCTGCTATCCCGGATCGAGTCGCTGCTTTCCGTACTCTTGGCGAGGCTTGCCAGTTCTCCGGCGAGTTCTGTGCTCTTGGATTCAAGACGTTCATGGAACGCTCAGAGGCGACTTGTGGTTTCTGGCTGGTGCATTATCGGTTTCCTAGCACCGAGCGTTTCGGGGCTGTAAAGATTCCGCCAGTTGGGCCGATTCGTCAGAGTCGTCCTGAATACTGAGATTCTGAGGTATTGCAGTCTGGTAGCGAATCTGTGCTATACTGAGACTGCAATGCCGGAGAATCCCTTTAGCGCCTATCTCCGGGGCGCAACTGAAAGTGAGAATCATTGCCATGAAAACCATCCCCGCTAAGCAGTCGTTTAAGAAAGTTTCCGCTAAGCAAGTTGAAACCTTTCCGGTCCTGGCTGATCGTCTTGGTAAACAGCGCCCAGCAGTTGAATTCCCGTTGCCGGAATATGAAGCTGCTGACTTGCCGGCGCTTGCTGAATCCAATGCCGCTGTCTTGCTGGCTTGCTTGAACAATGCAACTGCGCAACTAGCAAAGGATTTGTTCGCATCGAATCAATCTGATTGGGCATTTGTGCCAAGTCTGGAAATGCTTAATATCGATGCGCTGAAAGCATCTTTCGAGTCCGTATCGCGTGGTCGAGTTCTGACTTTGGAGAATGCCGGGAAACTCGCTACTTGGGTCAGCATGAACCTAAAAGCGATTGTCGCTGGGATTCAGAAGATTGATCCCGAATATAAGCCGGAACAACTTCAAGCTATGGTTGGCGTAATTACCAAGTTCACCGCATACGAAGGAAAGCCAGTTACTTTCCAGCAAATGGTAATTAATCGTCTGACTCAAATCTCCTGTGCGATAGCCGAGGATGAAAGTCTCGCTGAGTCCTTTATCGCTGATTCCAGCCTCATGGACATTATGGACGCTCTTGGCCGCAAGTTCACTAAAGCAGCAGAACAAGATGAAATCACGGAAGATGCGCTGTAATAGACTGATCCTGATCTAACTCAAGCCCCGGAACTTTCCGGGGTTTTTTATTATCTCGGTTTTCGCGTCTGCCATGCCATGGCGCCATGATCCGCCATCCGCCATCCGGTGCTGCCCGGCAGGTCATTCACCTCGGTCCCTACCGATCCGCCTCACCCCTTCGATGCATACCAACTAACTATCCCATGCCTATAACTATCTATACTCCCCTAACTAGCTATCCCCATATAATCTATCTACACTCCCCTATTTAAAAATCCCTTTAACTTAAAACCGATATTTAATAAAAGAATTTTTATAAGGGCTCAGAAAAATACCGCAATCCATGAATATGATAGTTAGCTAGATTGAGATAGTTACAGGAGATATAGTAGTTAATAGGGGATTGATAGTTAGCATAAGTAGCACAGCTATAGGGACAGGAACTTACAGGGGGGAGCAACTAGCAGGTAAGCGCATGAGTGACAGGGAGGGACCGCCCTGATACACTTGCCCGGCAGCACCATCCCCCACCCGGCACCACGTGCCACCACGTGACACACGCCTCAGCTACAAACTAAGGAGATTCAAAACTTATGGCAATTCAACCTAAGATTCGCCCATCGCTGTCTATCCCACAAGCTGCACTAT
>RCUT01000135.1_pt1 | contig 40862 bp, 54 predicted proteins | sample 2166171 | NCBI WGS metagenome assembly RCUT01 (sample SAMN09932757, study PRJNA488358) | compost metagenome | isolation source: compost soil in 4-hydroxybenzoic | place: Germany: Experimental Botanical Garden | reverse complement strand
CCCTCTTTCCCTGCCGTCATCCTCGGGCTTGACCCGAGGATCCAGCCCTGCGCGCCCTCGACCTTCAAGCCATGGCCGCCAAGCCGCGCCCCATCCGGCCTCCACGCCAGAGGTCTCAGGTTTCCGAGTTCGGGACCACCACAAACGACCGCTTGCGACCCATTGCGGACCCTCTACGTCTCGGCCGGCTTGCTGATTGTTAAGGCAGTAGCGGCGAGGCCAATGAATCCCAGAAATATTCCTAGCGCGAACTCAGCGTAAATATAGGTAAGATGCCAACGCCAAGCATCGTCTTGGAAACTAGGCCAAATCTCCAGTGGCCAATCGTAATACAGATAGCTCATAGCTACCGTCCAGAGGAACGGCAAACCAACGAGCCCAGCGGACAATAAGAGCAAGTGGTCCGCGAGTTTGCTCCGAAACGCGAACGCAATGACACCCAATACCCAGAAGATCGCCCACGCAACAAGCACGTGCGCAGGTGCAAAAAAGACAGCCCCCCAGAGATCATCAAGGTGTGGTCCGCCACCATTGAGGCCTGCCATCAGAAAGCCGACGTAGGCAATCGCGGAAGCTGCACTCCCGACAACAGCGGCCCGCCGGATCAAGCGTATCTTCGTCATAGCCGGAAGCCTACACGTGAAGTGTCCGCTTTCCACCCTTAGCGGACATGCAGCCGGTCCGCCTCCATGACGCCAAGCAGGTCGTCAGCGACGACGCTCTACAACCCAGGCAGCTGGCTTGCCGACGATGATGGCGTGCGCGCGAATGCGATCCGCCGCCAGCCGTCGCATGACCACCCATCAAGCGATTGAATATCAACGAATTATCGTTCTCCGGACGCCATTCGCTCACCCTGGTTCAAACCCGGTGTGAGTGGACACATACTACTGGAGAACCGGGACTAGGCGGGATGCCTTGGGACGGTGTGGGACAAAAGGGCGGCGGCGTAAGGGTTTGAGCGCTGTCGGCCCCGAAAAATCGGCGGCGGCGGCGTTGTCCCTGCGATCGGGCCATTTTCGGCGAAATCGCCTCTTTTAGACAGTCAATTTCGGAGTGGCGTTTAGACGTTTGAGGGCGCGCCTGGCGAGGGTGGGCGTGATGGCGCTCAAATCCAGTCGTGACGGGCTTCGAAGGGGCGTCGAAGGGGCTGTGAAGGCGGCTTTAGGGGCGCTGGGGCGGCGCTGGCCGGCAGGCGGCAAGGTGCAGATCAAGCTGCAAGTCGGCTTGCACCTTGTTTCGGACTTGCATCTTGGCGCAAAGGCCCGCGCTGACTGGATTTGAAGCCGATCAGAGATGGCGATGGGCGAGCTTCAAGATGCAAGTCGCCCGGCCTCCAGGGGCGGCGCCAGGCCGCCGGCCGAGATCAGGCGGGAAGTGGGAAGCTAAGTGGGAAATCGGCTTCCCACTTAAAATCGACTTCCCACTTAGCGCAAAAGCCCGCCGCGCCTGGATTTGGTGGCTTTGAGGGCGGCTTGGCGCGTCAATGTAAGTGGGAAGTCGTCAGGCCTGATCGGAGCTGGCCGGATCGCCGCCGGCCAGGGTGCGCCGGACGTGGTCTTCGTCCTCGGCGACCAGGCAGTTCAGGCCGGAGCCCAGGAAGATGCGCGTCCCCCCCTCGACGGTGCGGGCGAAGGCCAGGACGCGAGCCGTCCGAACATAGATCGGCAGGCCTTCAGGCTCTTGCGTGAAGCGCACGAACATCAGCTAGCGGCTGGATCGGCCGGAAGGATCAGCCGGCGCAATCCGCTGTCGCAATGCGCTAGGTCTTCAGCGCTCCAATCGGGATCGTCAGGCAGTCGAGCGCTGACGCCATCGTCGGAGAGGAAAATCTGTCGACCAGTGTATGCGCCGTAGCTGTTCTTAGCATTCACTTCGCCACAGAAATGGACGTAATCCACGGTCCAAAGTTCGCCCCAGACCACGCTGGACGGGTCTTTCATCTGCCGCGCTAGGCGGACACGCAAGGCGCGTCCGTTTTCTTCGAGGGCGGCCTGCATGCCAGGCATGGCAGCCAAAGCATCCAGATCAGGCGCTTCACCCGACAATTGCGCAGCGGATGCTAGTGCTAGCGCGGCCTGTGCATCGTTAAGGCCTGAAGTTGTCTGCCGGGCGGCAGGTTCGTTACATCCCACTAGGGCCAGCCCGACTAGAGATGATGCGATTAGGTGCTTCACGTTACTCTCCCAAACCAACGCACGCGACCTATTAGGTTCAATCGACCTAGCTGATCCGCTGAAAGATGCTCTTCTGGGTAAGCAGGATTATCGGAGATGATGGTTACACCATCGAACGTGCGTCGGAAGCGCTTAACCCGCGCGTCTTCGTCCAGGACGAAGGCGAATATCCCATCGGCTAAACGTCGGTCGTTCTCGTCGATCATCAAAAGGTCGCCGTCGAGAATGTGAGGCTCCATCGAGTCGCCGGCGGCTTCCAGCATCGACAGTCCTGCCGTTGACGTCCGTCCCAACCGCTTCTGTAGGAAAGAGCGCGTGAACGGAATGTCGTCCAGCCTCCTCTTTCCATCGTTCCAGCTGCCAGCTCCGGCCGCCAGGGTGGCGTCGTAACGGGGTATTTTGACGGTGTCCTGGTCCACTTGGCCGTCACCACGCGCATAGACCAGCCAGTCGATCGAAACGCCCACTGTTGAGGCCATGCGAGCGACTATGTCTAGGCGCGGGCCAAAGCCGCCACCTGCCCGCAGATACTTGTGCAGCGTCCCTTGGGGGACGCCAGATCGCGCCGCGAAATGAGACAGCTTTTCGGGCGCAATGGCTTCAGCCAGCCGCGTCGCGAAGCCGTCATAATCAAATTCAGCGTCAAAAGATGAGTCTGGCATTGCGAATGTGCGCGCAGGCGCTTGACCTCTCACGTTTGTTCACCATAAGGTGCGAACAAACGTGAGTAGGGCAACAAACGTGAGCATTTCTGATCTTCCTCTAGCCAAAGATGGCGGATGGCATCCTGAACGTATCAAGATGGCTATTCGCGTTCGTGGCGTGACGCTGACCAAGCTCGCCACTGACAACAAGCTTGTTGAGAGCGCTTGTCGGGTTTCGCTTATCCGCCCTCACGGTGAGGCTGATCGGGTTATCTCTCGCTTCCTGGCGGTTCCTCTCCATGAGCTGTGGCCGTCGCGTTATGACGAAGACGGGAACGACATTCGTCACGAACGTGACTACTTTAAAGACAATCGTGATGAAACGCATCGTCTAATCGCACGGGCCGGTTAGACATGGCCGCTGACGATGTGATTGCCGCCCCGCAGATGGTTCAGGGGCGCGGCCGGGCTGCCTCTAAGGCCACGCCGGGCGAGTTCCTGATGCCGGTCGGGCGGATTAAGCTGGGCGAGCGCCTGCGTCCGGTGACGCAGGCCAAGGTCGATGACCTGAAGGTGGCCCTGCAGGAGGCCCCGCTGGCGCACCCGGTGACCATCCGGCCTGTCGGCGACGACTTTGAACTGGTGGTCGGCGCCCACCGTCTGACGGCCTTCGTCCAGATGGGGCGCACGGTCATTCCCGTCATCATCCGCGACCTGACCGACCTGGAAGCGCGTCAGCTGGAGATCGACGAAAACCTGATCCGGTCCGGGCTGAACGCTCTGGAACGCCTGACCTTCGTCGCCGAGCGGGTTGAGGTCTGGGCGGCGCTGAACCCCGACAAAATTCGCATGGACTCCAGCCTGCCGGTGAAACAACGCGGGCGGCCTCCGAGACTTTTTGCCAAGTTGGCAAAAATAGACGGCTACGTCCCCTCGACCATGGGTTTTGTGGCCGACACAGCTGGCGCAACCGACCTTTCGCATCGCTCGGTCTATCGGGCGATGCAGACCTTGGCCGGCCTCTCTGAGGTCCAGCGCAACCGGCTGCAGGGCACATGGATCGCGGACAACGACGCCGCCCTGCGCCAGCTGGCGACGATCGGTGAGGCTGCTGAACAGGCGGCGGTCATTGACGCGCTGTTGGCCGGAAAGACCAAGAACATCGCAGAGGCGCGCGCCATCGCGGCCGGAACCCCGATCCCGCCGAAGGCCGCTGTGAACACGGTTCAACGCGACTTCGAGAAGGCCTGGAAGGCCGCCACGGCGACCCAGCGGGACGCCATGCTGCACTGGCTGTCAGGGCAGGCGCTGCCGGGCGGCTGGGACGTCACCAAAGGGGAGCGCGTCTGATGGGGCTGCGTAAGTTCATCGCGATGATCGCCCGGCCGCAGGTCGCCCAGCCTACTCCGTCTCAACCGGCGCCAAGCTCGGGGGCAATGGCGGAAGAGCAAGCCCGACAGCTGAAATCCTATCGTGAATCCCTGCGTGCAGAGTTTCGAGAACGTGCCGCTGGAGCCCGGCCTGCAGGCCCTGCCGAAGGCAAGCCTCAATGAAGCCGTGCTCTGCCAACAGGGCTTCCTGCACCTCGTCCACCGTCAGAACGCCCCTGATGATCAGGCGGGCCGTGATGCTGGCGTTGAAGCGCAGCCCGGACGTGGCGCCTTCAAACACCGCCCCGGTGATGATGTCGAACATGGGATCGTCGTCGGTCATGTTCAGCCCATACAGGGCTGGTCTGGGGGCGTCCAATGGCTAAGGACCGCCGCGACCGGGCGACCAGCGACCTGTTCGACCATGTGCGGCTGTTCCCTGTCGAGGAGCCGCAGGAGCTGGCGAGCGCGCTCGATTTCAACGCCAAGCTGGCCCAGGCCATGAGCCGGGCCTGCGATGAAGCGCGGGCCGCCGGGATGGACCGCTACGCCATCGCCGCGCGCATGTCGGCGATCCTAGGCGTCGATGTCACCAAGGGGATGGTTGACGCCTACACCAGCCAGGCGCGCGAGACCCACACCATCAGCCTGGTCCGGTTCAAGGCCTTCGTCCGTGCGACCGGATGCCTGTGGCTGTGGAAGGTGGTGCTGGAAGGCGAAGGCCTGACCCTGCTGCAGGGCGAGGAGGCGCTGCTGGCCCAGGCGGCGCTCGCTGACAAACGAGCGGACGCCTTCCGCGCCGAGGCGCGGGAACTGAAGCGGCGGGCACCGCTGGAAATCAAACGTCGGGGAATTCGATGAAGCATCAGTCGGGGGGACTGAAGACCCTGTCCGAACGTGGCCCGCGCGATTGCTGCTGGCCGGTCGGAAAGCCTGATCCAGAGCGTGGCCAGCTGTTCTGCGGCGAGCCGGTTGAAGGCCGCAAATCCTATTGCGCCACGCACAATCCGAACCTGACGCGCGAGCTGAAGCCGATCCGCCTGGGCGGCGACACCCGCAGCCGGAGGAACCGCGCCGCCGAACGTGCGGACAGCGACCGCGACCTGATGGAGCTGCTGGCATGAAGGCCGTCGCTTCTCAGGAATGGTTCACCCTGGCCGAGCTGGCCAAGCTGAGCCTGCCGGGTCTGCCGGGCACGACGCAGGGTCTTCGTGACCTCGCCCTGCGCGAGGGTTGGGCCGCCCTGACCGACGCCGAGGGCGGCGCGCTGTCGCGTCCCCGCCGGGCGCGTGGCGGCGGGACGGAGTATCACCTGTCCCTGCTGCCCGAGGCGGGCCGCGCCCGACTGATGCAACAGGCGGCCGAACCGGTCGCGGCCGAGCGGGCCGACCGTGAAAGCGCCTGGATGCGCTATGAGCGTCTGCCGGCGTCGATGAAGGCCGAGGCCAAGCGCCGCCTGGAGATCATCCAGCGCGTCGAGACGCTGATGCGCGGCGGGCTGATGAAGAGCCGCGCGGTGGATGAGGTCGCAGCCCAGGCGCGCCGTGAGGCGCGGGCCGGCGGCGAGGCGGACACCTTCAGCGTCTCGACCCTGAACGGGTGGTTCGCCCGGATCGCCGGTGTGCAGACCGCCGACCGGCTGGCCTATCTGGCGCCGAACTACACCGGGCGCGTGGCGGTCCAGTCCGTCGATCCCGAGCTGCTGGACCTCTACAAGGCGGACTATCTGCGGCCCAGCCAGCCGACCCATGCGGCCTGCTACGGACGCCTGACCCGGATTGCTGAGCAACGCGGGCTGACCCTTCCGTCGCCCAAGACGCTGCAGCGTCGCGTGGACGCCGAAGTGGCCCGTCCGCTGCAACTGCTGGCGCGGGGACGCCAGGGAGAGTTCGAACACAGCTTCCCCCACATGACCCGGAGCCGCGAAGCGCTGGCGCCCATGCAGGTGGTCAATCTGGACGGTCACCTGTGGGACAACCTGGTGATCTGGCCGGATGGCACCAAGGGCCGGGCGCAGATGCTGGGCGTCCAGGACATCGCCAGCGGCAAGATTTTGGCCGTGCGGTTCGACAAGACGTTGAACCAGCATCTGGTCCGTCTGGCGCTGGCCGACACCTTCCGCGACCACGGCCTGCCCGAATGCGTGATCATGGACAACGGCCGCGAAAACGCGGCGGCGTCGATCTCGGGCGGGCAGTCCAGCTGCTGGCGCTGGGCGCAGGAGGAAGCCCCGGCCGGACTGCTGAAAAATCTCGGCATCGTCGGCCATTTCGCCAAGCCCTATTGGGGCCAGGCCAAGCCGATCGAGCGGGCGTTCCGCAACCTGGCCGGCGAGGTGGCGAAGCACCCGGCGTTTGAAGGCTCCTATACGGGCCGGAACACGGTCGAGAAGCCCGACAACTACGGCAGCCGTTACATTCCGATCGCCGACTTCGAGCGGATCGTTCGGGCCGAAATCGAGGTTCAGAACGCCCGGACCGGGCGGCGCGGCATCGGCATGGCGGGTCGTTCGTTCGATGCGGTCTTCGCCGAGGGCGTCGAGCGTCATGGTCTGCGCCGCGCCACCCAGGAGCAACTGCGCATGGCCCTGCTGGCGAGCCAGCCGGTCCTGCTGGACGCCCGCGAGAACACGGTGAAGCTGCATGGCGGCCGCTACTGGTCGCCGGAACTGGCGAACCTGAAACGGCAGCGGGTCATCGTCCGCTTCGACCCCGACAACCTGTCCCTGCCGGTCCACGTCTACACCCTGGACAACCGCTATCTGTGCGCCGCCGCCATGGTCGCGGCGGGCAGCTTCGACAACGTCACCGAGGCCCGGCGCCACGGCAAGGAAATGGCGGACTGGAAGCGCGACGTCCGCAAGCTGCGGGCTCAGGCCGTGCGCCTGGGGGCAGAGGATGTGGCGGACGCCCTGGGAGAGGTGGCCCCGCCGCCCGCCCGCGTCATCAAGGACCCCAAGGTCATCCGGCCCGCCTTCGGCGCGCCGAGCCGGGCCGATCAGGCCGGCAAGCCACGCGATTTCAGCGCCGCATGGGCGCGGAGCGCACGAGCCGCCACCGGAGGCGGCTGAACAGAAAGGCCGCCAGGGGCGGCAACCCCTGACGGCCGGTAGTCCAACTCAATCACCAGGAACATACGAATGAACCTCATCCCTGAAAAGACCCACTTCTCCGACCAGGAACACGCCGAGCTGCGCGCCCGCGTGAAGGGCATGATCAAGCCGGGCGTCCTGTCGCAGGCCGACATCGGGCGTCAGGCCGAGGTGTCTGGCCCGACCCTGAGCCAATATCTGAAAGGCGATTACGCCGGGAACAACGACAACATCGCCGCCGCCCTGAACAAGTGGATCATCGCCCAGGACAAGGCGGCCGAGCTGCAGGACCGCATCCCTCAGGCGCCCACCTTCCAGCCTCTGCAGACGTCGAAGGTCCTCACGCTGAAGCTGGCTTACGCCCGCCGCGCCGGCCGCATGATCTCGATCTGCGGGGCGCCGGGCGTGTCGAAGACCTCGACGGCGGTTCAGTATCGCCATGAAACGCCGCGCACCTGGATGACGGCCATCGAGCCGGCCACGCGCGGGGTCAACACCTGCCTGGTCGCCATCCTTGAGGCCATGGGCGATCCCGAGGCCAAGGGAACGCCCCAGGCGCTGGCTCGGCGCATTGTCCAGCGAGCGATGGAGGCCGAATGCCTGCTCATCCTCGACGAAGCCCAGGAACTGAGCGACCAGGCCGTCGAGCAACTGAGGGCGATCAACGACCGGGCGCGGGCCAACGGCGGCCGCGTCGGCATCGTGATGATGGGTAATCAGCAGGCCTATGCCCGCATGTCCCACGACGGTTCGCGCCCGGCCTTCGCTCAGGTCAGCAGCCGCATGGCGCAGCGCATGTGGATTTTGAAGCCGGAGCCCGCCGACGTGGAAATGCTGGCCCATGCCTGGGCCGAGGCCAATGACGAACATCTGACCCCGGCGGCCCTGGCCTACTGCCAGCAGATCGGCGCCCGTCCCGGCGGCCTGCGCAACATCGAGATGTCGATGGAGCAGGCGCTGATGGCCGCCTGGGGCGCCGAAGAGCCCCTGGATGTCGATCACCTGAAATGGGCCTTCAACAGCTTCGCCGGCCTGGACCGGGCCGCCTGATGGGAACCGCGATCATGCCGATGGACCGCATCGCCACCGTGACCGACGTCCTGACGGACCTCGGGGTCATCGTCCGCCGCAGCCAGGCGGAAACGCTGGACCGGGACACCTTCCACGCCCTGGCGCAGAAAATGCGCCGCCAGCTGAAGGCCCTGAGGATCGAGCTGACGAAGGATGAAATGCCCTTCGAGATCGAGCTGACGGACCTCGGCGCTTCGATCGGCCGGATGCTCGACAACGGCGTCCTGACGACGGGCAGCGCCCTGCTGGAAGCCGTGCCCGATCGCTGCCGCACCTATGGCCGGTTCGTCGTCGTCGACGGCGACCGTCCCTTTGACACCCCCTACCAGCAAGGAGCCTGAGCCATGGACGCTCAAACCCAAGTCACCCATAGCGAAGCGCCGACGCGTCCGGCCGGCGTCCCGGCCGTGGCCCAGGAGGTCAACGGACAGTTCTTCATGGAAGACAGCAAGGGCAAGCTGACCCCGCTGAAGACGATCAAGGCCGCCCACCTGCTGGAAGACGAAACCGTGCGCCGGATCATGGACTTCGCCGTTCCTCTGAACGAGCAAATCCAGCGCTTCAAACAGCACACGCTCGATGATGTGGCCTCGCTGCTCTCGGTCTTCGACCAGGACGCGGGCGTGAAGAGCAAGGGCGGCCGCAAGGGCAATGTGACCCTGACCAGCTTTGACGGCCGCCTGAAGGTGCAACTGGCGATCGCCGATCAGATCGACTTCGGGCCTCAGCTGCAGTCGGCGAAGCTGCTGGTGGATGAATGCCTGGTCGAGTGGTCGTCGGATAGCCGGCCTGAGCTGCAGGCCATCGTCCAGCGCGCCTTCAACACCGAGAAGGAAGGCTTGGTGAACCGGGCCGAGCTGTTCAGCCTGCTGCGCCTGGAGATCGAGGATGAGCGCTGGCAGCGGGCCATGACGGCCATCAAGGACAGCATCCGGGTCACCGGCAAGAAGGAATACGTCCGCTTCTATCGCCGGAAGGATCATCAGTCCGACTGGCAGCCCATCACCATCGACGTGGCGGTGGCCTGATGAACGACCTCCTCGTTGCCAAGAATATTCCGACCGCCGCCGAACCATCCCTGATGGCAGCGGCCCAAGGTGGTCTGGAAGACCTTCTGAAGGTCGCCACCGAAAAAGCCGGCCAACTCCTTGTCGAGAACGAGATGGACGAGGCGGAGGCCCTGGCCGAGGCCGTCCGGGGCGGACGCCGCGCCATGGCGATCCTGCATGAACTGCAAGATGAGCTGGGGAGGCGCGCCTGATGGCCAAGCTTTCCATTCGCGTGGTCCCGGCGGTGTTCCACGCCAAGAGCAGCGGGGCCTTCATCCCCAGCGTCCGCTTCGTCGATCCCGACCTGCAGGCGGAGGATGACGGCCGCGAGTTCTTCACCGTCGATGCAAAGCATCTGGAAGCCATGATCGCCAGCATGCGCAAGGCCGCCGCCGAGGCGACCGCGCGGGCGGATCAGCTCCGCAACGCTGAGCCTGAAGATAAGGCCTTGCTGCTGGCGACTGCAGGTGGCCGCGCATGATCTGGCTGGACTTCTTCCTGCAGGCCTTCGTCCACGCCCTGGCCTGGTGCCTGGCCATCGTGGTGACCGGCGGTCTGATCTTCGGCGCGGTCGGCGTGGCGTTCGCCGTCTATGTCCGCCTGCCTGCAGGGCGGTCGGCCCGATGAGCCGGCCGCTGGCTCATGACGTGCTGACGCTCGCTGCCGCCCAGGCGGGCGTGGCGCTGCACGACTTGGTCAGCGGCACCACCCGTCGTCTGGCCCATGCCCGCCAACGGGCCATGGTCGTGATCCACCGGCTGCGCCCTGAAATGAGCCGGTCGGAGATCGGACGGCGGATGGGCGGGCGCGACCACACCACGGTCCTGCATGGCCTTCGCCGGGCCGAGGCGCGGGCCGCCGTGGACCCGTGCGAGGCGGCCTTGATCGCCGACCTGACGGCCCGCGCGCTGCAAGGCGTCGCCGCCGTTCTGGATATTGAAATCGAGAAGGCGGAAGCGAGCCTGGCAGACCTTCGTCGCCGCCGCGCCGCCTGGGAAACACAGGTGTCTGCATGAACCGCCGTTTGACCATGCCGCGCGCCACGCCGCCGCGACAGGCCCACGTCACAGACCACGCCCTGCTGCGCTGGATCGAGCGCCACCTGCAGGTGGACATCGAGGCGTTGCGCGCCAGCATCCTGACCCCGTCCGTGGTCGAGGCGATCGAGTGCGGTGCCAGCGCCGTCCACTGTCGCGCCGAGGGCGTGACCCTGATCGTGGCTGAAAGCGGCGCGATCAAGACGGTGCTGCCGATCAAGCGGGTGCGCCACCATGCCGACCAGGAGGGCGCGGCATGACCCGCCGCGCAGCCGTCGTGAAGGTCCAGATCGCCCGCAAGGAGCTTGGCCTGGACGACGCCACCTATCGGACCATGGTCGAGCGCATCACCGGGCGCACGTCGTCGGCCGACTGCACCGACGCCCAGCTGGGCCGCATCTTGGATGAGATGAAGACCAAGGGCTGGAAGCCCAAGGTGATGACCGGCGGACGGGCCGCGCGCCCGGCATCGACGCGTGTGGCCCCAGCATCGTCGCCGGTGGCCAAGAAGGCGCGGGCGCTGTGGATTTCGCTGCACCAGCTAGGCGTGGTCCGCGACCCGTCCGAGGCGGCGCTGGAAGCCTTTGCCCGTCGCCAGTTGAAGGTGGACCGCCTGCATTGGGCCAAGCCCTACCATGCCGACCGTCTGGTCGAGGCGTTGAAGGCCATGGCCGGCCGGGCCGGATGGGATCAGGACGTGTCGGGCTTTCCGCCTGAAACCGACCTGATCAAGGTGCTGAAGGCGCGCCTGGCCAGGGCTCAGGCCGAACGCCTGGGGCTGGCGTCGCTGGCCAACTACTACCGGCTGCCCTCGGCCGAGCTGGACGCCCTGATCGGCCGCCAGGCCGCCATGATCCACGCCTTACCAGATCGGACCTGACGACATGGGCGCCGACCTGTTCGCATGGGAAGCTGAGCGCACGGCCGAACAGGCCGTGGCGCTGGCCCATGCCCGACAGGAGGAAGCCCGTCGCCGTGCCGCCTGGCCGCCGCACGGTTTGAAGAAAGTCCGCGAAGATGCCCTGCGCCAAGCCACGGCCGAGGCGCTGAAGGCCGAGGCGGCCCTGTCGGCACTCAGGACCGAGGCGCGGCCATGAGCGCTTCCACACATGGCCTGACGGGCTTGTTGGGTCGCATCGCCGACGCCGCTGGCGTCAAGGCGGCCTTGGCTTTGGCAGAGGCGCGAGGCGGTCGAGAAATGGCCCTGTCGTCGCGCCCTGACGGGGTCCTGGCGTCGATCGTCGGCGCCCAAGCCGCCCTAGCCATCGTTCAAGAGATCGGCGTGGGCAAGGTGACCATCCCCATGGCCCATCTGCGCGGCCAACGCGGCCGCCGCGAGGCCGCTGCCCGCATGCTTCGCGCCGGTGCGAAAATCAGCCAGGTCGCTGAGGCTGTCGATGTGCATGAGCGGACAGTTTACCGCCTGAAGGGCAACCGAGACGCTGACACCACAGGCTCGCTGTTTGGCGACGACTGACTAGTGGTTTTCGGTCAGCGGGCCGGAAGGTTGTTTAATCGACGGCACTCATGCAGCAATTCGCTCGTGCGGCGCCCAGATCGGTAGACTTCTGCGCTCATGAGCCCTGCGGCAGCGAGCGCCAAGACGAAACCCACATTCACCGTCACCGGAAGACGCATTGGAGAATAGACTGCTGCCACGCCTGCGATGGAACATATCAAGCTGGGCACGGCGTAGGCGTAGGTCATTTTGGGAAATCGGCCACCAAATTTATCGATATCAAGTCGCCAACGATCGACCTCGCCCTGATGTTGGGGCGCGACGTGATGATCCGCCGCATCGAGATAGAATATTTGGTCGGTGAAGTTCCAGTGCATCAGGGCTCCCACAACCAGCACGATCGCGGTTGCGAACAGTGGCGCACCAGCCGCAGAAACTGCAGGGCCGTCTCCAAAAACCAACATTGCTGCTGGCAGAGCCCCAATCGCGCCGAGAACTCTCTGAATTCGGTCGCCTTCAATCTGTTTGAATGCTGCATCTTCCATAGCGCAAGCGCTCCCCTGAATAGGTTTCGCGGCCCGCCACCCTGACAACTGTCAGGGGCTATCTCCCATCCCCGCACCGCCATCCTGCGACGACTGAAGGGGCCGGCGCAAGACCGGCTCTTCGCATCGCAGACGAAGAGGTTTCGGGGTGGCGAAGACGGCAGAAATCCCACGCGGATTGCATCCCTCATGGGCGGAAGTGGACATGGCCGGCTGGCGCTGGCCGCACTTCAGCCCGCGCGAGCTGTCGTGCAAATGCGGCGGCCGGCATTGCCGGGGCGAGTATTTCCACAACCCCGAGTTCCTGGACGCCCTGGAAGAGCTGCGCGGTCGCGTCGGCCGTCCGCTGGTGGTCACCTCGGGCCGTCGCTGCCAGGGCCATAACCGCGCGGTGGGCGGCGCCAGCCGGTCGCAACACATGCTGGCCATCGCCGTGGACATCAGCCTGATGGGGCATGATGCGGTCGAGCTGGCGCGCGACGCCGTCGCCGCCGGCTTCAAGGGGATCGGCTTCGGCCGTTCCTTCCTGCACCTGGACTGGCGTCCGACCTTCACCCCGTTCCACTACCCCGACGCCGAGGCCCATTGGCGTCGGCTGTGCGGCTTCGATCCGGTGGCACGGCTGAAGAAGGGCGGCGCGCTGTGAACGCCGCTGTTCCCCAGCCCGAGGGCAACTGGACCTTTCGACGGGCCTACACCTACTTCGCCACCATCGCGGGCCTGGTCCTGCTGGGCGTCATCGTCGCCAAGCTGTCGGGTCATCGGGAGCTGATGTGGGTCGCCATCGGCCTGATCATCCGGGACGCCTGGCGCGAGACGCTCTACATCGTCGCGCCCTCGGCCCAGGCCATCGTGGCTGGGCTGGGCGCATGGCGGGGGCGGCCGTCATGATCCGGTTGACCGTAGCCCTTGCGGCCGCCGTCGTGGCCCTCGGCGCCCTGTCCTGGACGAAGAGCCAGGAAGAGGGCCGCCTGCGGGCCGATCTGGCCGAGCGCGACGCCTGCCTGGACGCCGTGGCCGGCCCCGATCTGTCCTCGACCAATCTGCGCTGTTCGCCCGAGGTCGCCCAGGTTCACGGCGCCGCCGTTCGCGCCTCGGTCTGCGACGCGGCCCTGCTGACCGGCGAGCTGTTCCTGATGCGGTCCAGCTGCACGACCGAGGTGAAGACCTTGTTCAGTCACCGCGAGGCCGAGAGCCGCCGGGCCGACAGCCTGCAGGAGCTGCTGAACCAGGAGCGCGCCGGTTTGACGGCCGCCATCACCCGCGCGGAAGCCCGCGCCCGATCCGAAACTGAAAGGAAGCACCGTGCTGAAGCCGCCCTATCGAGCGCGCCTCGCGATGGCGATCTTCTCGTGCTCGATGCTGACCGCTTGCGCCAGCTCCAGGGCGAAGACGCCGCCGCCGACCGCTGAACCCGACCCCGTTATCGAGGTCAGATATGAGACGCGGACGATCTGTCCGCCCGAGCTGCGCCAGGCCTTGCAGGCGCGGCCGGCCGTTCCGGCCGACGCCGTGGTCCAGGCCAATGAGGTCGGAGGCCTGTGGCTGGCCTCGGACATGGCCTGGTCGTCGTCGATCGCCGCCCGGTTCCTGGACGCCCAGGCCGCATGTCCGGCCGAGGTGCTGCCTTGAGCGACATCGTGGACATGGCGGAGGCCACCGAGGCGATGGACCGGGCGCTGCGGATCAACGCCGCCCAGACCGCTGCGGCGCGCCTGGACGGGCCGCCGGCGGACGCGCGCGACTGTGACGACTGCGCCGATCCGATCGAGCCGGAACGGCTGAAGGCGGCGCCGGGCGCGCGCCGCTGCCTGTGCTGTGAAGAGGCGCGCGAGCGCCAGATGCGTCTGAGGGGGCGGCGTTAATGGGCGGGCAAATGAGCATCGCAGCATTTCTGATCGGCATGCTGGGTGCCGTCCTGGCGGCCTTTGCGACTTTCCTGTTCAACCGGTGGGCCGCGCAGATCGGTTGGAACCGGGAGGATCGGCGCGCCCAGGACGGCAAGATCGAGCGCGTGGATCACCAGGCGCGTGAATCCATCGCGCGGGTCGAGCGCGAGCTGAAGCAGGAGCTGAATGAACAGGGGCGCAAGCTGGAGCGCCTGCAGGAACAGGTCCGCCACCTGCCCACGGCCGACGACATCGAGGAGGTGCGCGACGCCGTCGCCGGCCTGGGCCGAGAGGTGGCGTCCGCCACGGCCAAGATCGAAGGCCAGACCGAGATGGTGCGGACGATCCGCGACCACGTGCTGAAGGTGGAACGCTGATGAAGAAGGTTCTGGAACAGCGCCTGCGCGAGAGCCGCCGTCTGGTCATCCTGCAGCTGCTGAACGCCATGGATGCGCGCCGCCTGTCGGAGAGCCTGCTGGCCTCGGCGCTTCGCGACATGGGCATGGAGGCCCCGGCCGACGTGCTGAAGGGCGAACTGGCCTGGCTGGAACGCGCCGCCCTGGTCAGCCTGGAAGAGACGCCGATCGGGCAGACCGTCACCATCACGGCGCGTGGCGATGAACATGCGCGCGGCGTGGTCGTGGAACCGGGCGTGGCCCGTCCGGAGCTGGGCTGATCCATGTCCGCCCGTTCCGCCGTCAAACGCCTCCCGCCCGAGGTTAGAAGCGTTCTTGAAGCCTGGCTGAAAGAGTTCCTGGTCGGCGACCTCACCTTGGATGAGGTGATGACGCGCCTGGAAGGTCAGATGGCCCTAGCCGGCATGGACCCCAAAGAGGCGCCGTCGCGATCGTCGGTCCACCGCTATTCCCAAAAGTTCGAGGCTGTCGTTGAGCGCATTCAACGCTCTCGCCAGCTCACGGACATGTTGGCTCAGCAACTCGGTCCTGAAGTCGCTGACGGCAAGGGCGTCCAGATCATGGTCTCGGCGGTGCAATCGCTCACCTATGATTTGCTCGGCGCCCTGGAAGAGGGAACGCCCATTGACGCCAAGACGATCCACGACCTGGCCAAGGCGGCCCACCACCTGGCCGCCGCCCAGAAGACCGATGCGGACCGGGCGCTGAAGATCGAGGAAGACGTGCGTCGCAAGGCGGCGGCCTCTGTCGCCAAGCTGGGCAAGAAGTTGGGCTGGTCTTCGGACACCGCCCGCAGCGTCCGTGAAGAAATCCTCGGCGTGAAGCTGGGAGCGCCGGCGCCCGCCCCGGCTGACGCGGAATGAAGAAGCCCAAGGCCATTGTCGCCCTAGCGGCGGCCGCGACCCTTGCGGCGGCGAGCGCCGGCGGCCGGACCGACTTGCCCGATGGCGCCATCGAGACGGCCGGTTCCGCCAACGCCATCGACCGGCAGGTCGTTGAGGCGGTCAACCTGTTCGGCCGGGACGGCGTCTTCCACGGCTATCAGCGCGAGGCCATCCGTCGCTCGCACACCTATGACCTGCTGGTCATCGAGAAGGGCCGCCGCACCGGCCTGACCTGGGCCTTCGCCGGCGACGACGTCGTCACGGCCGCGACCAGTCGGGGTGAAGGCGGTGACGACGTCTTCTACATGGGGCCGTCGCATGACATGGCCCGCGAATACATCGACGCCTGCGCCGGCTTCGCCAAGGCCTTCATGGGCATCGACGCCAGTGTCGGCGAGTTCCTGTTCAAGGACGAAGACCCCGACAATCCCGAGGCCGGAAGCCGGGACATCAAGGCCTTTCGCATCGACTTCGCCTCGGGCTTTTCGATCCAGGCGCTGACCAGCGCGCCCCGTTCGTTCCGTGGTCGTCAGGGCAAGGTCCGCATCGACGAAGGCGCCTTCGTCGACAACCTGAAGGAACTGGTGAAGGCCGCCATGGCCTTCGTCATCCTGGGCGGCAGCGTCGTCATCATCTCGACCCACAACGGCGTCGATAACGAGTTCAACAAGCTCATCCAGGAAATCCGCGCCGGGGAGCGCGGCGAGGAAGCCAACGTCTATCGGGTCACCTTCGCCAACGCGGTGGCGGACGGGATCTATGAGCGCGAGGCGGCGCGGCGCGGCCTGCCGATGACCGAGGAGGCCAAGGCCGCCTGGGTCAAGAAAATCTATGGCCTCTATGGCGACGGCGCCGCCGAGGAACTGGACGCCGTGCCGTCCAAGTCGTCGGGTTCCTGGCTGCCCTATGACCTGATCGAACGGGCCGAGCGCGACACTATCCCGATCCTTCGCCTGTCCCTGGACAACACCTTCCTGTTCGAGGGTTCAGAGGTCAGCCGATCGGCCTTCATTCGTGCCTGGTGTGAAGAGCATCTGGCTCCGCTCCTGAAGAAGCTCGATGCTTCGCCCATTGGCGTCGGTGACGACTTCGCCCGTAGCTCGGACCTGTCCGTAATCTGGTTGCTCATGGAGCTGCCGAACAGGAGCTGGACGACACCCTTTGTCGTTGAGATGCGTAACGTCCCGTTCAAGGAGCAAGAGTTCGTTCGGGAATACATCCTGGCGCGGTTGCGTCGATGGCGCGCCAAGGTGGACGCTAGCGGCAACGGGGCCTCGTCGGCCGAAACGCTGCAGAGAAGGTTCGGCAGGTCGCGCGTGGAAGCTGTCAAAGCTCGCGAAGATTGGTGGCGGGATCAGGGACCTCATCTGAAAAGCCGCTTCGAGCAGGACCGGATTGAGATTCCCAAGGATTCAGACACCGCGTCCGATTTGCGGGCGGTCAAAGTGGTCAACGGCGCGCCCCGTATCCCCGAGGTTCGCCAAACGGCCAAAGCTGAGGACGGCGGCGGCAACACCGGAAAGCTGAAGCGCCACGCCGACTCCGCCGTCGCCCTGTTCCACGCCTCGGCGGCCCTGCGCGAAGGCGCTGTGGGCGACGTCGATAGCGCCAGCTTCGGCTCGACCGGCGCGCCCTCGGCCTACTTCGGCGACGACGACGTCGGCGACTTCGCCGGCGTCCTGAACCTTGATGGCTACTGATATGACCGACATCCCCGAACAGGGCGCTATCGACCGCAACGGCGTCGTGCCCGCCAAGCCTGACATGGCCGAGATCGCCACATCCGGCGACGGTCGCGACATCACCGTGGCCTTCATCGGCGCCCTGCTGGAGATGCAGGACACCGTCCTGAAGCGGCTAGGCAATAACTACGAGGTCTATCGCGAGCTGCGCCGCGACGGTCAGGTCCATTCGACCTTCCAGCAGCGCCGCCTGGCCTTGCGGTCTCGCCCCTTCGTCATCGAGCCCGGCGCCGATGACGCCGCCTCGATCGCGGCGGCCGACCACCTGCGCCAGAACCTGGAACAGATTCCCTTCGACCGTTCCTCCGGCCTGATGAGCTGGGGCGCCTTCTATGGCTTCTCGGTCGGCGAGTGCATGTGGGATCGGAAGAAGGGCAAGACCTGGCTGAAGAAGGTCAAGGTCCGCACGCCCTGGCGCTTCCGCTTCGCCCCCGGCGGCGAGCTGCGCCTGCTGACGCGGTCGAACATGATCAACGGCGAGACCATGCCGCCGGCCAAGTTCTGGACCACCAGCTGGGGCGCGGACAACGACGACGATCCATACGGCCTCGGCCTGGCGCATCAGCTCTATTGGCCGGTCTTCTTCAAGAAACAGGGCCTGGGCTTCTGGCTGCGCGCCCTGGAGAAGTTCGGCGCGCCGACCGGGATGGGCGTCTATCCGGCCGGGTCGGACAAGTCCGTCCAGGACAAACTACTCCGCGCCATCCACCGCATGCGCATGGACGGCTCGATCGTGGTGCCGGAAGGCACGACGGTTTCGCTGCTGGAAGCGGCGCGGGGCACGGTCGATCAAGCGGCCTTCAACCGGGCCATGAACGCCGAGATTTCGAAGATTGTCCTGGGCCAGACCATGACCACGGACGACGGCGCCAGCCTGTCGCAGTCGGAAGTCCACATGGAGGTCCGCGAGGAGCTGACCGACGCCGACGCCGAGGAACTGTGCGAAAGCTTCATGGCCGGGCCGGGAACCTGGCTGACAGTCTGGAACTTCCCCGGCGCAGCCATCCCCATCATGCGCCGCCCCGCGCCCGAGGATGAGGAGCGGGCCGCCAAGCTGATCACCGCAAAGGCTGGCGCCGTCGCGGCCATGAAGGCGGCAGGGTTCGAGCCCACGGATGAGACGGTGGCGTCCCTGTTCGGCGACGGATGGGTGCGGGTTCCGACGCCAGCGCCCGTTGTCGGCTCCGGTCCCCTGCAGACGCCGGCCTTGCCGCCTGGCCATAGGACGGCCGCGCTGGCCCCCGCCTTTTCTGAGGGCCGCGATCGTCAGCCCCTTGGGGCTTCCCGACCCGACGCGGCCTTTGCCGAAGGCGAGCCCCAGACCGACGCCATCGACGACTTTGGCGAGGTCCTGGACTGGTCGGTGATAGAGGAGCCCATCGCCTTCCTGGAGAAGTGGCTGGGCAAGCAGCCCAGTCTGGAAGCCGCGCTGGCGAACCTGCCAGGGCTGGCGGTCACCATGCCGATCGAGGGGCTGCGCAAGTCCATCGCCCATGTCTGTTTCGAGGCGGCCGCCGCCGGCCGCGCCGGTCTGTCCCTGTCCAATGTCGAGGATGAGCACCGCGCGGGCCTGAACTGATGGCCGTCGCCAGCTTCAGCGGGAAGCCGCCGGCGGCGGCCGTCGCCTATCTGCAGGACAAGATGCCGGGCGGGCGCCTGTCGTTCGACTGGCGCGACGTCTGGCAGGAAGAGCACCTGACCAGCTTCGTCGTGGCCAAGATGGCGTCGCGGGACCTGCTAGCCGACGTCCACGGCTCCCTGGTCAAGGCGATCAGCGAAGGGTGGACCCGGCAGCAGTTCGTCCAGGAGCTGAGGCCGATGCTGGAGAAGGCCGGGTGGTGGGGGCGCAAGGAGCAGCTGGACCCGACCACGGGCGAACTGCGCGAAGTCCAGCTGGGTAGCCCGCGCCGGCTGAAGACGATCTATGACGTCAACATGCGCATGGCGAACGCGGCGGGTCGCTGGCAGCGGTTCGAGGAAGCCAGGGCGGGCATGCCCTATCTGGTTTACACCGCCGTCCTGGATGAACGGACGCGACCGCTGCATGCGGGCTGGGGCGGCCGGGGCGGCGTCCGCATCATCCTGCCGATCGACCATCCCTTCTGGCGCACCCACTTCCCGCCGAACGGCTGGCATTGCCGCTGCACCGTCATCGCCGCCAATGACGCCATGCTGAAGGCGCGCGGCTGGGCCGTGACGACGGACGCGGAGCTGGACGCCCTGGACTGGACGAAGACCAAGCCCTGGCTGAACCGCCGCACCGGCGCGATGATGACCGTTCCGGTCGGGATTGATCCGGGCTTCGCCTACAATGTCGGTCTGGGGCGTCGCGCCGCCCTGACGCCGCCGCCGATCCCTGAGCCGCAACGCGAGATCGTCCAGGGCGACCGATACCCCCGACGCCTGCCGGCGACGCGTTCGCCTCGGGCCTATCCGGCTGGAGTGGCCAAGCGTCCCGATCTGGACGGCGACGGCGTGTTCGACGCCTTCTCGAAGGTGCTGGGGGCGCCAGACGGCGGCGTCTTCTTCGACAAGGTGCAGACGCCCCTGGCGGTCGGGCGCAGCCTGTTCGAGCAGCGCAACGCCGCCGGCGTCGTCATCGGCGACAAGGGCGACAAGGCCGGGCGGGCCGCCTATGCCGAGGTCTTCGCCGCCACCCTGAAAGACCCCGACGAAATCTGGATGTCGGTGCAGTTGCAGGCCAACGGCCAGCCGCGCCTGGTCCGCTACTATGTCGGCGCCTGGGACGACCCGGATGGCGAGCGCTACTGGATGACGGTGGCGTTTTCGGAGCGGGACGGCTGGTGGTGGGGCACGACCGCCTTCGCGCCGAACGGCCCCAGGGCCAAGGCCGAGCGCTACACGTCGAAGAACGGCCGGGTCGGCACGCTTGTCTATCGCCGGAAGTAAAAAGGCCGAGGCTGGACCGCCTCGGCCTTGTGTCGCCGTCTGGGGCGCCGGGGTCCACGGCTGGACTGCGCGACGCCCTCAACATAGCGCTGATCGACCGCGTTTTCCAGATGGGGCGAAAACCGGCCTCAGGAGCCTCAGGAGGCCCCTGACCGGGCCGATGGTCCGCGAAACACCCTCAATGGCCACGCTGACCCGTTTGAACGCGTTTGAAGAGCGTTCAAGCTGGGCGGATGGAATGGTTGAGTCGTCTGAAGCTGCGGTTGTTCCCGAAGCGCCCCCACGTGATGCGGACTTCGACCGTGGACGTTGAAGCGCAGCGCATGGATGCGATCCGGCGCGACTGGCTGGCCCATGCGCGCCATGTCCAGGGCGAGTTCATCAAGCTGACGCTCTGGGTTGTCGGCGGCAGCATGGTCGCCCTGATGACGCTGACCGGCGTCATCCTGCAGAACCGCCTGCCGGTGGACCTGGAGAAGGTCTATGAGCCCTTGGGCTGGTGCGGCGCATCGCTTCTGTTCCTGCTGATCAGCGCCTTCATCCAGGCATCGGCGGTTGGCGTCGTCGCGGTTTTCGCGTTAGACCCTAGCTCGACCCTGACACGGCAGGCGACCTGGCACGCCACGATCTACTGGCTGGCCTGGATCCTCTGGTTCATGTCTCTGCTCGCGGTGCTGATCGGAGCCTTTGAGGCCTTCGACACCTTGCCCGCGTTGTTCCAGGCTCTGCAGGTCGCACTTCCGGCTCCCGTCATCACTACACCCTGACAGCTGTCAGGGGCTACGCGTCCCTGACCTCCCGGCATTGTCGGGCTTCATCGAGACCGGTTCGACCGCCCAGCCATTGAGGCGGCGACCCGGCTGAAGCCAGACCGGGACCAGGGCGTGACCAAGAAGACCATCGAGATTTTCCGGGCCGGGACACACGTCGGCCAGGACGGCAGGCGCTACACCTTCAGCGAAGCAGAGGTGCAGGCCATCGCCGCGGCCTATGACAAGGGCAAGTTCTCGGCCCCCGTCGTCATCGGCCACCCCATCAAATCCGACGCCCCGGCCTATGCCTGGGCCGACGCGGTGCGTGTCCGCGACGACGGCGTGATGGAAGCCGACCTGGAACAGGTCAATCCGGCCTTCGCCGATCTGGTGGACAAGGGCGCCTACAAGAAGGTTTCCACGGCCTTCTATCCGGCCGAGCACCCGAACAACCCCACGCCGGGCCAACTGCACATTCGCCACATCGGCTTCCTGGGCGCGGCCGCGCCGGGCGTTCAGGGCCTGGCCCCGGTCGAGTTCGCCGAGGGCGACGACGACGGCCTGATCAGCTTCGCCCTGGGCGAGGAGTTCCGACCCCTGGTCTGGATGGCCCGCTCGTTGGGCCGCATCATGCGTCGCCATCGTGATCAGATCATCGCCGAAGAGGGCGTGGAAGCGGCGGACCGGCAAATCCCGGAATACGAGATCGAGTCGGCCACCGATGCGGCTACTCGCCTGAACATGGCCATCGACAGCGATGGCAACGGCCCTCGGTTCAACGAAGGCGAGCCCTCGGCCGAGGAAGCCGCCCGCGCCGCCGAGCTGGACCAGCGCGAGGCTGACATCGCCGCCCGCGAGCAGGCCGCAGCCGCCCGCGACGCTGAAGCCGCCCAGGCCCAGGCTGACGCCGCCCGCACCGCCCGTCAGTCCGAAGACGCCGCCTTTGTCGAGGGTCTGGCCGCCGCCGGTCGCCTGCCGGACGGACACGCCAGCCTGATCCTGGGCTTCTGCGACGCCCTGGGCTCGGCTGAGATGATCGCCTTCGCCGAGGGCGAGGACGTCCAGGACCCTCGCCAGGCCTTCAAGGCCTACCTGACCCAGAACCTCGGCGTGGCCATCCGCTTCGACGAACTGGCCGGCGGCGAGGGTCTGCAGTTCGCCGAGGGGCCGTCTCTGGATGACCTGACCGCCGCCATCGACGTCGAGATGAACTCGGCCGCCGCCGCCGGAACCCCCATCAGCGCGGCTGAAGCCAGCCGACGCGCCAAAGCCCGCCGCTAGGAGCCTTCATGTCCCGCACCCTGATCCTGCCCTTCACCGCCTCGGCCGCCATCATCGGCCGCCGCATCCTGAAGCATGGCGCCGCTGACGGAACCGCCGTCCAGGCGACCGCCGGAACCGAAGCCTTCATCGGCGTGTCCGACGCCATGGGCGCCGAGGCAGGCGCTGTCTGCGACGTTCACCTGGACGGCCCGGTCCCGATCGAGTTCGGCGGGCCGGTGACACGCGGCGACAAGCTGACGTCCGACGCCGAAGGCCGGGCGATCGCCGCCGCCCCTGCCGCCGGCGCCACCGTCGAGATCATCGGCCGCGCCCTGGTCTCGGGCGTCCTGGGCGACTTCGGCGACGTCCACCTGTCGCGCTCCACCTTCACCCGCCCGGCCTGATCGGCCGCCTGACCCTTCTTCACGAAAGCCCAGACGCCCATGTCCCGTCCGATCCCCGTCCATCCCGAGCTGACCGCCGTCGCCATCAAGGCGCCCGTGCCTGGGATGATCGCCGACCAGGTGCTGCCGGAATTCCCCGTCACCTCGGAGAAGTTCACCTACAACGAATTCCCCTACGCCCAGGGTGTCACGGTTCCCGACACCAAGGTCGGCCGTAAGTCCCGCACGCCTGAGGTCGAGTTCGGCGCCGAGGAGCGCGAAAGCTCGACCGAGGACCACGGCCTTCAGGACACGGTTCCGATCTCGGACCAGACCGCCAATACGAACATCGACCCTGAGGCGGTCTCGGCGGAAATGACCTCGCAGCTGGTCACCCTGGCCCGCGAGCAGCGCACGGCCGCCCTGGTCTTCAATCCGGCGAGCTATGTCCCCGCCCAGATCACCGCCTACGCCCCCGGCGCTGGCTGGACCAATCCGGCGACCGACGTCCTGGGCCAGTTCGAGGACGCCAAGGACGCCATGGTGGTCAATCCGAACACCCTGACGGTCGGCCTCGACGGCCTGCGCGCGCTGCGCAAGCACCCCCAGCTGGTCAAGTCCCTGCGCCCGAACGACACCGGCGAAGGTCGCCTGACCATGGACGAGCTGAAAGAGCTGCTGGAGATCGAGACCATTCTGGTCGGTCAAGCCCAGCTGAACCTCGGCCGTCCGGGCCAGGACCCCAGCCTTCGCCGCGTCTGGGCTGACCACGCCTCGCTGACCTTCACCGAACGCGTGATCAAGAACTCGAAGGCCTATACCTTCGGCGCCACCGCGCGTTTGGGCGGGAAGCAGGCCTTCCGTCACTTCGACGCCAACTGCGGCCTGCAGGGCGGCAACGTCATCCGCATCGGCGAGCGCATCCGCGAGCTGGTCATGGCCAAACAGGCGGGCTGGCTGTTCCAGAACGCCGCGAAGAAGGGCTGATCCATGATTCGGCTGTTGGTCAACGTGCCGCCGCGCAAGGCGGGGGAGGAAGTCGAACGGGCCGAGCTGGGCGAAGGTTTCGCCCAGCAGCTGCTGGACGCCGGCCAGGCCGAAGAGGTCGAGGCCGTCTTCCAGGACACGCCGCTCGATCTGGTCAGGGTCCAGTGTTTCGAGCTGGAAGATCAGATGGACGCGGCGGCCGGCCGCCTGGTTCGGATCGCCACCCTGGCGGCCGAACTGGATGAGGCTGACCGGATTGAGGTCTCCCGGCTCCTCGGCACGGCCCTGCGCGCCCGGTCGGAAATGGACATCGCGGAAGTTCGGTCGCTGCTGGCGCTCTGGTTGGCCGATCCGGCCAACCATGCCGCTGCGGCCATCGTGAATACCAGCGACGGGGCGTCGGAGGCTTCGGCCGCCGACCAGGGTGCGGCGACGGGCGCTGAGGCGTCCTCGACCGGCCCCGTCGATGCGCCCCAGCCGTCTGACCAGGCGGCCGGCGCGGAGGGCGCGTCGGGCGGTTCCGACGTCGGCGCGCCCTCTACGCATACGCCCCCGACCGAAGCGGGGCCGTCCGGTGACGCGGTCGTGGACGGGGCTGTCGCTCTGACCACGGCCGCCGATCCCGCCGAGCCCGCGCCCGCCAAGCCCGCCGCCAAGTCTGAAGGCGGCGCGGCCAAGGCGAAGAAGCTGGGCGGCTGACGACTGTAACCGGTCGCCGCCGTCAGCCCGCGCCAGGGCGGCGGCGACCGGAGCTTAACCCGACGCCGGGCCGGGCCGGCGTCGGACCTCATCACCAGGAGCTGCCATGAAAATCGGGTTCATCATCTGCCTCGCCGCCTCAGTCGCCCTCGCCACGCTGTCCTGGACCTTGGCGTCTGCGCCGAGCGCGGACCCGCCTCTGATCATCCCGCTGATGGTTGCGGCCGCCGCCCTCGCCATGCCGGCGCTGTGGCAGCTGACCCGCCTTCTGATCGACTTCGCGGCGCTGACCGTGGTTCCGGCCCTTCGCCCGGACTTCCCCGCACCGCTGACCGGCGAGCCGCCCGCTACGGCCTTCGCCTGACGGGCTGACCAGCCCGAGCCATCCAGGCGGGCGGCGGCGACGTCGCCGCCCGTTCTTCTCCCGAGGTTTTCATGTCCGTTTCCCAGCCGACCACGCCAGGCCACCGCCCGCTGAGCGCGAACCAGATTGACCGGGTCGCGGCCATCAAGGCCGCCGGCGAGGTCTTTATCGACGCCATCCGCGACGCGGTGATGGGCAGGGAAGCCGCCCTGGCCACCACGAACGCCGAACAGGCCGTCATGTGGGCCATCAAAGGGGTGGTGGACCAGTAATGGCCTACGCCACTGTCCAGGACATGATCGACCGCTTCACCCTGGATGAGGTGAAGCAGCTCGCGCCGATCCGGCCGGCGGTCGAGCCTGGCTATGACGTCGTGCGCGTCCAGCAGGTCCTGGACGACGCCTCGGCCGAGCTGGATTCCTATCTGGCCATCCGCTTCCCGGTGCCGATCACCGAACGCCTGCCCCTGCTGGAGAAGGCCTGTTGCGATCTGGCGCGTGAGGCGCTGGACCGGACCGGCCGCACGCCCGTCCTGGAAGCCGGCAAGCGCGCCCGCACCTGGGCGCGCGACGTGGCCCAGGGCAAGGCGACCTTGGGCGCCGGTCCCGCCGAGGACGTCGGCGCTGTGCCGGCGGCTGACGGCGGCGGCGCATCGGTCATCGCCCCCGATCGGGTCTTCACCGACGAAAGCCTGCAGGCCTATCTGCGATGAGCGGCTTCAATCTGAACCTGACCTGGGATGATCTGGGCGTCCGTCAGCTGGCTGACGGCCTGGTCGCCCTGCATGCCGATCTGCGCACCGAGGTCCTGGCTCCGGTCGGCATGGCGCTGGAAAGCACCACGATCGAGCGTTTCGACACCAACGTCGGCCCGGACGGCCAGGCGTGGGAGCCGTCGTTCCGCGCCAGCATCACCGGCGGGCGGACTTTGGTGGACAAGGGCCACCTGCGGGACAGCGTCCACCACATTGTCGAGGACGACGCAGTCGAGATCGGCTCGGCCCACATCAGCGCCGGGGTGCATCAGTTCGGCGCCACCATCCACGCCAAGACCAGCGCCGGCCTGAACTTCACCCTGGCGGACGGCCTGGGCGTGACCGTCGATACCGTAACCATCCCCGAGCGGCCCTTCGTCGGCATGTCGATCGAGGACGGCTCGATCGTCGTCGGCATTGCTGAAGACGCCCTGGTCAGGGCGAAAGGCGGGGTGGCGTGAGCGATCTTTATCAGACCATCGCCGACCATCTGCGCGGCGTTTGCCCGACGCCGGCGGCGATCGAGCCCGCGACCTCGGCGGCCGAGGCCGAGGCCCAGGTGGTGGGATCGGTGCCGATCGTCCTGGTCATCCCGGCCGGCGAGCGCTGGGTTCCGGTTCGCGAGGCGGGCCTGCAGGTGACCCAGACCGGCCTGATTTCCTTTTCCTGCGTCGTCGCCATGACCGCTCCCGGCGGATCGTCGGAATGGACCGCCGTCAGGACCGAACTTCGCGCCGCCCTGCTGGGCTGGACGCCGGACTGCCCGGAGGTCTCAGGCCCGGTCCAGGCCTCGGGCGCTCGCCTGCTGTCCTACTCGTCCGAGGCGGGCGGGCGCTGGCTGCACAGCTTCGACTTCAACCTGCCTGCACAGGCCACCTACGGGATCAAGTGATGACCGAACCGACCCACAAACCCACCAAGCCGGCCGACGTCGCCAAGGGCCGCGCGCCCGAGGTCGAGAAGTCGGCGGCCGCCGCCCGCGACGCCGCCCTGGCCAAGGTCCGCGATCGGACCACGCCCGCCGCTTCCACCGTCACCCCGCCGCCCGCCGCCCCGGCGCCGGCCCCGAAGAAGGACGCCTGATCCATGGATCGCCAGCTTTTGCTGAACAAGAAAGAGGCCGTTTACGGCACTGATCCCGGCCCGGCGGCCGTGGACACCCTGATGGCCGAGGCCGTGCGGTTCGCCCTGAAGGGCACGGACGTCGGCTCTGACCCGTCCAAGCCCGGCGTGGGCGCGACGCCCAGCTTCACCTATGGCCAGCACGTCGAGCTGTCGTTCGAGGTGGCCCTGGCGTCGTCGGGGGAGCCCGGCGTGGCGCCCAAGTGGGGCGCGCTGCTGAAGCAGGCGGGCTTCAAGGAAACCATCGTGGAGGCCACCTCGGTCACCTATGAGCTGCTGGATGATCCGTCGTCTTCGGACAGCGGCACCTTCGTCTGGCGCGACGCCAAGCGTCTGCACAAGATCACCGGTGCGCGCGGTCGGGTCGGGCTGAAGGCCACGGCGGGCCAGCGTCCGACCCTGACCCTGGCGTTCAAGGGGCTCTATACGCCGGTGGCCGCAGGCGCGGCCCTGGTCGGCGCAGATGCGGACTTCGACGACTGGAACGAAGCCCAGCCCATCGCTCAAGGTCGAACCACCTTCAGCTTCGGCGGGGTGAACATGCCGCTGCGCGAGCTGACGGCCGAGCCTACCGACAACGTCGTGTTTGTCGATCTGCCGCACCAGGAGAACGTCCAACTGCTGGGCGAGCGCGCCTTCACGGGTAAGATCAAGGCGACGATGCCTGAAGTCGGGACCTACAACCCGGAAGCCGCCTGGAGCAGCCGTGAGCGTCAGGCCTTCGTCCTCGGCCATGAAACCGAGGCGGGCAAGGTGGTCACGATTACTGGCCAGGGCCAGGTGGGCGAACCCAGCTACAGCCGTGACAACGGTGCCGACGTCTTCGAGCAGAGCCTGAAGCTGCTGGGTTCGGATCTCGCCGCCAGTGATGACCTGGTCATCGTCCTGACCTGACCGGACGCCCCCGACTGTCTGGGGGCGTCCGGCTGGAACGGACGCCCCCTTTTTCGGCCCGGTGAACGGGCTTCGAACGCCCTTCAAGGGCTGGCCTGAGGGCCAAAGGGAAACATGAGCCATGACCATCAAATTCGACTTCAAGACCCTCGAAACTGGGTTCGAGGCGGACTGGCCTGTGCAGGTCGCCGTGCCGGTGGACGGCGGCAAGGTCGAGCAGCGCGAGTTCATGGCGCGCTTCCGCACGCCGACGCCTGCCGAGATCGAGGCGGCCGACAAGATCGAGGATCAGACCGACAAGCTGAAGCTCATCGTGCAGACCGGCTTCGTCGGCCTGGGCGCCGGCGAGACCGATACCCTGACGCCGGCCATGTTCGAGCAGATGTGGGCCAGCTCCAATGTCCAGCTGGCGCTGATCAGGGCTTACGGCACCTTCCGCACGGCGTCGCCGGCAAAAAACTGAGAGAGGCGGCCCGGCTGTTCGCCCTGGGCCGCCGATCCACCAACGAGGCCAGCCAGGGCGAACTGGACCGCATCGCCGAGGACATGGCGCAGATGGGCTTTTCGGCTGCGGCCGTGGCCCGGATGCGCGCCAAGGCGGCGGCTGCGTCCGTCGACGAAGGCCTGGGCGTCCACCCCGACAACGCCGTGGCGGTGCGCTGGTTTCTGGCCCTGCAGACCCAATGGCGCGTGACGGCGCTGAGCACGATGGAGCGGGCCGAGCTGCGCCGCACCGGCCTCGACTACAGCGCGGCCGAGCCCACGGCCCGGCTGTCCGGTCTGACCCCTGACCCTGATGCATTCACCCGTCTGCGGGTGCTTGAGGCCGAGGCGCTGGCCGCCTGGGCAGAGGCCCAAAGCCAATGACCGACCTGATCGCCCGCCTGAGACTGGAAGCGACCGCCGGCAATCTGCCGGCCGTGGCGGCCCAGACGCGCGGCGCCGTGGATGGCGTCCGCGACGCCGTCCAGCGCACCGGACCGGCCATGGCCTCGGCCGAGGCCGGCGCCAACCGTCTGGCGGGCGGTCTGGACCGGGCGGGTGATCAGGCCCAGCGTTTCGAGACCCGGATGGGCGGGGCCGGTCGTTCGGTCAGCCTGCTGAACAGCCTGCTGGGCGGCGCGGCCCTGGGGGCCTTCGCCAACGACATCAGCAAGGCCGCCTTCGCCGCCGGCGGGCTGGAAATGGGCCTGGGCGCGGTGACGGGCGGGTCGGTCCAGGCGCATGCCGCCCTGGGCTTTGTTCGTGGAGAGGCCGGTCGGTTGGGTCTGGTGGCCCAGACGACGGCCAAGGACTTCATGGACCTGGCCGCCGCGACCAACGGCACCGGCTTGGCCGGGGAGAAGACCCGCCAAATCTGGCTGGCCACCGCTGAGGCCGGAATGGCCCTGGGCCGTTCGCCCGAACAGGTCGGCCGGGGTCTGTCGGCCCTGCAGCAGATCGCGTCGAAGGGCGTGGTCAGCATGGAAGAGGTCCGCCAGCAGCTGGCAGAGGCCATTCCGGGCGCCGTCCAGATCGCCAGCCGCGCGATGGGCATGGGGTCGGCTGAGTTCAACAAGCTGGTAGAGTCGGGCAAGCTGACGGCCGAGGACTTCCTGCCGAAGTTCGCCGCCCAGCTGCGCCGCGAATACGGCCCGGCGATCGAGAACTATCTGACCACGCCGCTGGGCATGGCCCGGCAGGAGATCGGCAAGACGGGCACCAGCCTGAACGATCTGCGCGCCGCTACCGGCGAAGGCTTCCTGGAAGGCGTCACCTCGGGGCTGGCCAGCCTGAACGCCGAGCTGGGCGACGGCGAGACCGCCGCCAACGCCCGCGAGATCGGTCTGGCCCTGGGCGAAGGCGCGGCCATGGCGGCCGAGGTCGTGGCCTTCCTGGTCGATCACGTCGATGACCTGCAGATGGCGATGACGGCGGCCGCCGGCGTCGGCCTGGCGCGCGGGCTGGTTTCGACGGCCCAGGCGGCCCAGCAGGCCACGGCGGCCTATCTGGCCAAGGGCGGCGCGGCGCGGGCGTCCACCCTGATGGCGCAGCAGGGACTGGCGGCCGAGGCGGCCGCCCTGGGCGGAGTGCGCGGCGCCGTCATCCAGGCGGCGGCGGCCGAGGTAGCGGCGGCCCAGGCGATCCGGTCGGGCGCTGTCGCCCGCGAGCTGGCGGCGAAGGCCGCCTATGACCAGGCGCGCGCCGATCTGGCCAATGTCGCCAGCTCTTCCACCCTGGCGCAGCGCCGGGCCGCCCTGGCGGTCGCGGAGGCCGAACTGGCGGCGGCGCGGACGGCGTCGGCCGCCGCCGCCGGTCGGGTCGCGGTGGCTGAGGCGGGTCACGCCCGTTCGATGACCCTGATGGGTCAGGCCGCCAGCCTGGCGAAGGGCGGCATGGGCGGACTGCTGGCCATGGTCGGCGGGCCTTGGGGCGCGGCCTTCCTGGCGGCCGGGGCGGCGGTTTGGTTCGTTAAGGACGCGCTGGACAAATATGTAGCGCGGGTCCTGACGGCAGAAAGCAACACCAAGGCCTATGCAGAGGCCATGTTGGACGCTTCGAAATACCTGCGCGAGGCGGGCGAACAAGCGCAACAGTTCGGGGCGGAAAATAGCGGAGCGGTGGGCGGCACAAACGCCTTGACCAGCGCCACAGCAAGCCTGACAGCCCAGACCTTCGCCTTGGCCAACGCGAGGGCTGAAGCAACCCGTCAGGGACTTCTAGGGGCGCATGCGCGGCTTCAGGAAGAAAAGGCCCAGCTATCCAGGTCGAACCCTGTGCAAGGCGCCGTGGGAGCGACGCTAGGGTTCATGCAGGAGCATGGTCTCGCGATCGGCGGCATGGCCGGCCTGCCAGGCGGCATCCGAGCCGCCGTAGCGCCCGATAATTCTAAGCGCATCGCTGAGATTGATACCCAGAGCACTAATCTGATGGCGGCGGCCATTGGCGTATTGCTCGATCCAAAGAGTAACGTGGTGGACGGCGCTTCGGCGTCCAGCGCCAGCGGCGGCACCGACAAGAACAAGGGCAGGAACAAGCGCGACCGCGTCGGCGACCTGCGCGATGATCTGCGCCTGGAAGAGGCGGCTCTGAAGTCCCATGCCGAGGCGGCCCTGGCGGGAGAGCGGGCGCTGGACGCCTGGCGCATCGCCGACGCCGGGGCCCAGGCCGTGGCGCGCGCCGGGCTGAACGAAACGGATGCGGCCGCCAAGGCCATCCGCGACCAGGCCGAGGCGGTCGAGAAGCTGGCCATCGCCGACGAACGCATCGAGCAGGCCGCCGCCTTCGCCCGTTCGGCCCAGGCCGACACGGAAGCCCTGAAGCGCCGGGCCACGGCGGCCGCCGGCGGACGCACCGCCCTGGAACAGTTGCGGGTCACGGAGGCCGGGCTGGACGTCCTGCGCCAGGCGCGGGTGGACAGCCTGGATCAGCTGGAAGGCCTGGAGCGCCAGGCCGTGCAGACGGCGCTGGACGCCGCCACGGCCCGCGAGCGCGAGGCCATCGCCACGGAGAAGGCCGAGGCGGCCGGCAAGTCGATCGAGGACATGGACCGCGAGATCGCGGCCGAGGGCCGTCGTCAGGCCGCCATTCGTCGGGGGATCGAGGCCGAAGTGGCCTATGCCCGCGCCGAGTTCATCCGTCAGGAGGTCGAGCGGGCCGGGCTGGAGCTGACCGACGACGCCGCCAGGGCCATCATCGAAAAGGCCGAGGCCCTGTTCCGCCTGCAAGCCCTTTCGGACGGATCGCAGATGGCGGCCGACGCCGAGCGCGAACTGCGGATGATGCGGCTGTCGAACCGCGAACGCGAGATCGCGGTGCGGGCCGAGACCTTCCTGGCGCAGCTGGCCGCCACGCGCCTGGACCTGACCGAGCAGGAGCGGGCGGCCCTGGCCGATCGGGCCGCCCGCGCCGATCTGGAAGCCGAGGAGACGGCGGCGGCCATCGGTCGGATCACCACCAGCCTGCGCGACGGCTTCGTCAAGGACGGCAAGCTGGGGATGGAGCAGATCGGCGACTATGCCGAGGAGCGCCTGAGGGCGGCGGTTTACGACGCCTTCCTGGCCAAGCCGATCGACATCCTGGTCAACGCCTCGGTGAACATCGTCAACGACCTGGCCAAGCAGTTTCTGAGCAGCGCCATGGGTCAGGGCGGTCTGGGGAGCCTGCTGGGCGGATCGGGCGCATTCGCCCAGATGATCCCTGGGATCGGGCAGGCCGTGGCGGTGGCGGCGATCAGCAGCGGCCTGTCGGGCCAGATCGCGGCCGCCATGGGCGGGAACAGCGAAAAGGCCTCCAAGTGGGGCGTCCTGGGCATGGTTCCCGGCCTGATCGCCGGTCTGGGCGACAAGGCGGACCGACCCTATGCCCGCGCCGACGTCGAGGTGCGTGACGGCAAGTTTGTGCTGGCCGGTTCGCAGGCGGCGGACGGCGGCGACAAGGAGGGCATCGCCGCCGCCGGCAAGGCCCTGGCCGACCAGTTGAACGCCCTGGCCAAGACCTTCGGGCTGGACCTGACCAAGGTCGCGGGCCTCTACACCACCCTGGGCAAGACGCAGGGCGGCAACGCCAAGGCCCTGGGCGGCGACGGCTTCTTCGGCGGCGCCGTCAACGGCCTGGGCGGGCTGGCCGGGGCTGGCGACATCAAGGGCTGGACCCTGGGTGCGGGCGTCAAGTTCAGCCAGGGGCAGGACGCCGAGGAGATCACCGAAAAGATCATCCGGGACACCATCCTGCGGGCCATCAACGCCGGGGCTTCCGATCTGTCGGAGGCCGAGCGCCGGTTCGTGGCGGCGGCCGAGAGCCTGGACGAGGCGGTCGCCTTCATCGAGACGTCGCGCGGGTTCGCCGCGTCGCTGGACGACATGCTGCTGGAGCTGCTGGACCCGGCCGAGTTCGAGCGGAAGAAGGCCCTGGCGGCGGTCGAGGCCACCTATCAGTCGCTGAAGGCCGAGGCGGAAAAGATGATCGGGGCGGGCCTGATCAGCGCCGACGTCCTGCAGAAGATCGAGCAGCTGCGCAAACTGCAGATGGATGCGGCGCTGAGCGGCCTGAACGGCGCGGCGTCGAACCCGTTTGCCGACGCCACCAGCCGACTGCAGTCCTGGCTGGACGGCCTGGCGGTGTCCGACCTGGCGCCCGGCGGGCCGCGCGAGCAGCGGTCGGCCGCCAAGGAACAGTATGACCGGGTGCTGGCCCAGGCGAAGGCCGGCGACAGCGACGCCCTGGCCGAGCTGGCCACCTATGCCGACCGCCTGTTGCGGGCCGACCGCCAGGCGACCGGCAGCGCGATCGAGCGGCAGAAGCTCTATGACCTGGTCACCGGCGACGTGAAGGCCCTGATCGGCCAGATCAGCCTGGGCGAGGCCCTGACGCCCAGCGCGATCAGCGGGCCGATCATCGCGGCCCTGGCCAAGTCGGACACGGCCCTGTCCGACATCCTGATGACCCTGCCGCCGGAGATGGCCGCGCCCTTGCTGGCCGCCATCCTGAGAGAGCCGGATTGGGCCGGGATGCTGCTGGGCGAGAACGCCCAGGTCCCGCCCGAACTGCGCGCCCTGCGCGACAAGGTCATGGCCGTGGCGCCCGAAGCGGCCGGGCCGATCGTGGCGGCGGTCCTGGCCACGCCGAACTGGACGGCGGCCATGAACGCCCATCTGGCGTCGGTGCCAGTGTCGATCGAGACGGTGAAGGCCGCGCTGGCGGGCCTGCCCGTCGGCATCGCCGGGCCGATCCTGGGCGCGCTGGCGCAGACCCAGAATTGGGAACAGGCGGCGGTCGAATACCTGAAGAGCGTCCCGCCGTCGCTGGACCTGCTGGCCGCCGTTCTGGCCGGACAGCCGCCGGAGGTCAGCGGCCCGATCGTGGACGCCATCCTGCGCGATCCGGTCTGGGCCGGCTCGATGCTGGATCAGCTGACCGCCCTGGGGGCCGACCTGCCGGCGGCGGCCGCGCCTATCGTCGCCGCCTTGTTGCGCACGCCGGAATGGGGCGCCGCCACGGCCGCCTATCTGCAGACCCTGCCGCCGTCGCTGGACCTGCTGGGCCGCCTGCTGGACGGCCAGCCGGCGCAGATCACGAATCCTATCGTCGAGGCGATCCTGCGCGATCCGACCTGGGCGGGAGCGATGCTGAGCCAGCTGGGCAAGCTGGGCGGCGACCTGCCGACCATCGCGGCCCCGATCATCGCCGCCTTGCTGCAGACGCCGGAATGGGGCGCGGCCACGGTGGCCTATCTGCAGGGTCTGCCGCCCTCGATGGACCGTCTGTCCGCCATGCTGGCCGGCCAGCCCTCCGCGATCAGCGGCCCCATCATCGCCGCCCTGCTGCAGACGCCGGGCTGGGGTCAGACGGCGATCAGCTATCTGTCCGGGGTCACGCCTTCGATCGAGTTGCTGGCGGGAATCCTGGACGGTCAGCCGAGGGAGATCACCGACCCCATCGTGGCGGCCCTGCTGCAGACGCCCGGTTGGGCGACGGCCATGGTCAACTATCTGGCGGGTCTGGGGATCGGCGGCGGCGCGGGCGGCGGCGCCATCGGCGGCGGCCTGAGCAACGCCATTCTTGGCCCGCTGTCCGAACTGGCGGGTCTGCAGACCAACGGTCACGGCGGGGGAAGCCGTCCCTATACGCGCGCCGACATCGTGGCCCAGAACGGCCAGTGGTCGGTCGCCGGCGTCGATGCGGCGGATGGCGGAAGCCGCGCCATCGCGAACCAGCTGGGCGCGGCGATCACTGAATCGCTGAACGCCGCCTCGGCCCTGTTCGGCATCAACGTCAGCCAGCTGGAAGGGCTCTACACCACGGCCGGTTATGTGACCGGCAAGAACTTCAAGGCCCTGGGCGGGGCGGGCTACTTCGGCGGCGACATCAAGGGGGCCGTTGACTACTACGGCCAGGCCGGGTCGGACAAAAAGGGCAATACGGTCGGCTCGGGCGTCAGCTTCAGCCAGGTCGGCTCGGCCGAGGCCATGGCCCAGCAGGTGGTTTGGGAAACCATCCAGCGCGCCATCGCGGCCGGGGCGTCGGGTCTGTCCTCGGCCCAGGCCAGCCAGGTCAGCGCGGCCCGCAACCTGGAAGAGGCCCTGGCGGCCCTGACGAAGACCGGAGGCGTCATCCAGGCGCCCGTCGTCTCGCCCGGCGCGGGCGGGTCGGTTACGGGCGGAACGACCAATGCCGTCGAGACCTTGCGCCGCGACCTGGTCGCCGGTCTGGGTGCGCTGAAGACGTCGTTTGAAGCGCGGTTTGAAGACCTTGCCACGGCCACCAGCGAAGGGTTCAGCGGTCTGGCCGGCGTGTCGTCCAATCAGCTGCAGGCCATCAATGATCTGGTGTCCAGCCAACGGGTGGCCAACGCCCATGCCCAGGCGAAGTCGGTCTGATGGGGCTGAGCGTCATCCTGATCGAGTGCGACGTCACCTCGCCGGCCGGCGAGCCCTCGACCCTGCGCTTCGCCGACCGCGCGGTCTTCCCCATGGCGCCGACCGACGCCGACAGGCCCAACGCTGTGTGGGACGACAGGCTGATCGAGCCGCCTGCGCTGCGCCGGACCCTGTTCGACGATCTGGCCACGCTTGATCCCGGCTTGTCGGTGGGGGTGATGACCCTGGCCAACGCCGACCATGAGCTGGATCAGTATCAGGGCCATATCTGGGGCGAGGTTCGGGTCTGGCGCTGGACCTATGGCACGCCGTTTTCGACGGCCCGCGCCCTGCTGACCGGCCCGGCCGGGGGCACGCCCGCCTATGACGTCCTGGCCGGTCGGGCGAGCCGGGTTCGCCTGAGCCTGTTCGATCAGCGCCTGCAGCTGGAACGCCCCCTGCAGTCGGCCGACTATGGCGGCGGCAACGACGGCGTGGACGTCCTCTATGACGGCGACGCCGGCATCCGGGGCAAGATGAAGCCCCTGGCCTATGGAAACCTGCTGGACGCCCATGTGCCGGGCGTTCCGGTCAACCACGGCGTGGGCGCCATCCAACTGCACGACGGCCGCATCCAGCCTGCGGCCCAGGCCTCGGGCGCCATGCAGTTCTTTGACCGGGGCGGCGACGCGGGTCTGATCTACGGCGGCGATCTGGGCTTTGCCGCCAATCAGGACATCTTCGACCGGAACTCGCTGGAAGCCCTCTACATCTATCAGCACTCGGTGCGCGGTCTGTTGAGGTTCAACGCCAACCCGGTCGGCGCCATCGCCTTCGGCTATCGGGGCGCGGCGCCCGGCGGGATCTATGCCGAAACGCCGGGGCCGATCATCGCCATCGTGCTGGAACGGGCCGGGATCGCCCCGGCGAAGATCGGCGCCAGCGTGCGGGCCATCGACTGCGACCGGGTGGTCGGGGCCTATGCCGATCAGCCGGTCACGGCGCGGGAGTTCATCGGCTGGATCGCGACGGCCGGTCCCATGGCGGTCCTGCCTGATCGTCATGGCGTCTGGCAGGCGGTCCTGTTGCAGCCGCCGGCAGGCGCGCCCGCCCTGACCCTGACCGACGCTGACATCCTGAACATCGAGGCCGATGAAGCCAGCCAGCTGGTGGGCGGCGAATTCAGCGTGGGGTGGGATCGCATCTGGACCACCTATCGCCGGGACAATCTGCAGGTCGATCTGCTGGATACGGACCAGGAGGCCCGGCTGGCCGAGGAGTATCGCTACGCCAAGGTCGAGGACGCAGCGTTCAAGGCGCGGCAGCCGGCCTGGCGCAAGCTGCAGATCGAGACGCCCCTGCGCGAGCTGGCCGACGCCCAGGCGCTGGCCGGGACGCTGAAGGCCCTGTTCGGGCTGCGGGCGGACGGGCGTGCGCGGCGCAGCTGGCGCGTCACCCTGGAGATGACGGACGCGGTGCTGGCGCTCGACCTCGGCGCCACCGTGGCCCTGTCCGCCTCGGCCTTCGGGATCGACGACGACTTCATCCTGATCGGCGAGGAGCCGCTGCGCCCGCGCCGCGATCAGATCATCTGGACCTTGTGGGGCTGACATGAGCACGACCGGCGCGCTGGGGCGCTTCACCGACGAAAACCTGATTCAGACGGCGGTGCTGGGCGGCGGCCAGTGGTCGGCGGAATTGCCTCTGGCCAACCTGAAGGATGAGGCCCGTTTCATCTCTCGGCCGACCCGTCAGCTGTTCCCCGCCGACCCCGCCAAGTCGCGCATTGACATCGATCTGGACCGCGACCGGACCATCAACCTGATCGGCGTCCTGTTCCACACGCTCGGCCCGGCGGCCGAGTATCGCATCAGCATCGCCGCGCCAGGCGGCGCCCTGGACGCCCCCACCTTCACCACCGGCTGGAAGCCGGTTCACGGGCGCATGTTTCCGTCCGTCAATCTGGCATGGGAAGAGCCGAACTGGTGGACGGGCGCGGGGCGGCCCGAGGACCTGCTGCTGTATCCGCAGCACCTGTGGGTGTCGCTCGATCCCGCGATCAAGGCGACGGCGGTGCGCGTGGAGCTTAAGGACCCCGAGGCGGCCTATTTCGACATCGGCGGCCTGTGGGTCTGCGGGGCCTGGTCGCCGCAGTTCAACTTCGACCATGGCCGCGAGCTGGGCCTGGAAGCGCGGAGCCTGGCGGACGAAGCGCCGTCTGGCCGTGTGTTCCACGAAGACCGCGCCAGCCGTCGACGGCTGACGGTGACGTGGTCGATGCTCGATCAGAATGAGGCCATGCGCCTGTTCGACGCCGGGGCGCGGGCCGGGACGCGGCGGCCGGTCATTCTGCTGCCCGACGTGAACGACCCGGTCGCCCTGATGCGCGAAGCCTTCCCCGCCACCTTCGAGAAGCCGCCCGCGCCGCGTCGCGGCCGCCGGTTCGAAAACACCATCGCCGCCACCTTCAAGGAGATCATCGCGTGACCACGCCGCTGGAACGGCTGCAGGGCGGCTATTACAATTCGGAACCGGTCAGCGTCGCCAACCCCGGCGGGTTCGCGGACGGCGGCCATGTGGTCAACTTCCCGGCCGCCCTGTCGGACCTGGCTGTCGTGGCGGGCGGCATTGTCCTGGACGCCGCCGCCATCGCCCAGGCCGGAGCCATGGCAGAGGCGGCCGCCCTGTCGGCGGCGGCAGCGGATGAAGCCGCCGTCTTGTCGGGGCAGAAGGCAGACCAAGCCTCCTCGGACGCCGAGGCCGCTGAAGGGTCGGCCGAGGCTTCCGAGCAGGCGCGGGCCGCCGCCGTCGCGGCCGCCGTGGCTGCGATGGCCAGCCAGCAAGTCGCCGAGGAGAAGGCCGGCGACGCGACCGACGCCGCGACCACCGCGACCGAGGCTCGCGATGCAGCGGTCGCGTTGAAAGATGAGACCGAGGGCCTGCGGGATGAGACCAAGGCCCACCGCGACCATGTTGACGCCATCGCCGCCGGCGCCGGCCTGACGCAGGTCCAGGGCGACGCGCGATACCGCCAGCTGGGCGAGGCGGTGCCGGCGGCCGACGTCTCGGGTCTGCAGGCCATGCTCAACGCCGCCATCGCCGCCCTGGTCAACGGCGCGCCGGCCGCGCTGGATACGCTCAAGGAAGTCGCCGACTGGATCGCCGCCCATGAAGACGTGGCCGGGGGCATGGTGGCGGGGATCGCCGACCTGCAGGCGCGCCTGGCCGTCCTGGAACGGCCCTGGACGATCAAGACGGGGGCCTATGCTGCGGTCAGTGGCGACCGCCTGCTGGCCGACACCTCGGCGGCGGCCTTCACCCTGACGCTGCCGGCCAGCGGGACGGTCGAGGTTCAGGACCGGGCGGGGGCCTGGCCGACCAAAAACCTGACCATCAACCCCGGAGGCGGCAGCATTCGCGGCTGCACCGGGTCTCTGGTCTGCGATCAGTCGGCCCATCTGCTGCTGGTCTGCCCGACAGGCTCGACGGTCTGGACCCTCACTAAAGCCCAAGGATTGGCGGCATGACCCTTCTCAGCGAACTCTTCCCGGCCACGTCCAGCGGCGGCCAGATGAAGAACCAGAAGTTCACCGCCAACGGCACCTTTACGCCCTCGGGGGCTCTGCTGGCCAAGGGCGGCTGGGTTTCGGTTGTCCTGGTCGGCGGCGGCGCGGGCGGCGGACAGGGCCGCTACAACAACGCAGGCGCCGGCGGCGGCTCCGGGGGCTGTTTTGTCTTCAGGTTGAAGCTGACTGCTGCGGTGTCTGTGACCATCGGTGCGGCGGGCGGCCCTGCCGCAGATGGCGGCGATACCCTGTTCGGCTCGCTGGCTACAGCTTACGGCGGGCGCAAGCCCGGCGTCGCTGAAAACACTTCAGTCAATCCAGGCGTGGCCGGGGTAGGCGGTGTGTCTGGCGGCGGCTTCGGGGTCTCGGGCTCCGATGGCGCGCGAACCCTTGGAGGCTATGGCGGAAGCAATCCCTATGGACGCGGCGGGCCTCCGAACACGGCGGCTACCGAGGGCTATGGCGGGGGTGGCGGCGGCGGGAACCCGTCTGGATCAGCGACTGTGGCTCCGGGTTTCGACGGCCGCCCTGGCTACGTTGAGGTCTTCTGGGAGGAATGAGTATGGAGCGCTATGTCATCGCCGATGCGGCCGGAGCCGTCGTCAACGTCACCCAATGGGACGGCGAGACGGAATGGAGCCCTGGAGAAGGTTTGATCGTCATCAGGTCCGACGAAGCCCAGATCGGCTGGACCTATGGCGACGGCGTCTTCACTCCGCCGCCGGCGGCCGAGCCGACCGGCCCGTTCCGGGTCTCGAAGTCGCGCTTTGGCGAACTGTTCACTGATGACGAAAACAGGACGATGAACCTGATCCGCTGGCAGACGGGCCAGATGGACGCCGCAGAACGGGCGGTGCCGACGAACCCCCTGGTTTACGCCGAGACCATGTTCAGAAAGTTCGACCTGCCAGCTGAGTTCATCGAGCTGGACCTGCCGATGGTTGCGGACGGCCTCGGCCTTCTCGGCATGCTCGGCGTGTTCGGTGACGACGCGGCCATCCGCATCCCCCAAATCCTGTCGGATGAGCTGCCCAGTTCAAACGGGGTTTGACGGCGGTTTCATCGGTCTTCGAGGCGGGCTAAACCGAGGTCGCTATTTTTGGGATCGACTCCGAAACCATGTGTCCCGAACTCCGAAACCAAATGGCGCGCTACACCCGGTTAGGCTGCGCGCCCCTCTTTCCTCCCCGCTCTGTGGGGAGGGGGACCACGAAGTGGGGGAGGCGACGCCGCCCTACCCCTCCTTGCGCCCAGGCCTCCCCATCGCTCCGCGACAGGCAGGAAGGCGGCCGACGCCTACAGCCCCAATTCCGCCCGCGCCTTCTTCGTCAGCTTGCCGACGATGATGGCATGGGCCGACCGGATATGGTCCGCCAACTCCTCGTCCGCCCAGTCGTCGATCTGGGGCAGGTTCACCCACTTGGCGCGCGCCATATAGGGCGCCGGCCGCGCATGACCGCTCTCGGTCAGCACCTCATAGGCGATGTCCGAGACCTTGAACGACACCCCGCCGGTCGCGCCCACCATGACGAACATCTTGCCGCCGACCTTGTAGGCGTCGTGGTCGTCGCCGAACGGATGGTCCAGCGTCGCCCCCGGCAGCGCCAGACAAACCCTGCCTACCCCCGCGCGATCCATCCTTAGGCTTCCACGCCCCCGGGAACACCCAGGCCGATCGGGCAGACCACCCCGGTCCCGCCGATGCCGCAGTATCCGGCCGGGTTCTTGGCCAGATAGCCCTGGTGATAGTCCTCGGCGAAGTAGTAGGGCCCCGCCGGTTCGATCTCGGTCGTGATCGTCCCACGCCCCGCCGCGCTCAACGCCGCCTGATAGGCGTCGCGCGAGGCTTCAGCCTCCGCCTGCTGCGCCGCGTTCAACGTATAGACAGCCGACCGGTACTGCGTGCCCTGGTCATTGCCCTGGCGCATGCCCTGAGTCGGGTCGTGGTTCTCCCAGAAGGTCTTCAGCAGATCGCTGTAGGAGACGACCTGCGGGTTGAACACCACCTGCACCACTTCGGTGTGGCCCGTCCGCCCCGAGCAGACCTCCTCATAGGTCGGATTGGGCGTGATCCCGCCCGCATAGCCCGCCGACGTCACCCAGACCCCCGGCAGCGACCAGAACACCCGCTCCACGCCCCAGAAGCAGCCCATGGCGAAGATCGCCGTCTCGAACCCCTCCGGGTGCGGTCCTTTCAGCGCATGGCCCAAGACGAAATGAGTCGCATCCGTCGCCAGCGGCGTCTCGCGCCCCGGCAGAGCCGTCTCAGGGGTCGGCAGTTCGGCGGTCTTTTGGAACAGCATCGGAAAAATCTCGCGGAAATCAGCGGCAAAATCGACTTCCCCCCATATGGGGCCTCAGACAGCGCTTGCCGAGGGGGTCATGCTGTTCTATCAGCCTCGCTCCGCTGGATCGACCGTCCGGCGGCTACACGGCGACGTCGTGGAAACGGACAGG